>Ga0181593_10000713_pt1 | contig 29255 bp, 30 predicted proteins | sample 071ome_19_FD_133756 | JGI IMG/M metagenome (GOLD analysis project Ga0181593, IMG submission 133756) | Coastal salt marsh microbial communities from the Groves Creek Marsh, Skidaway Island, Georgia - 071413AT metaG (megahit assembly) | ecosystem: Environmental > Aquatic > Marine > Intertidal...
ATCCATGAAATATATCGTCTAATGTTATTCCAATTTTTCTTATAAAATAACTTATTCCCTTAGGCTTATTATTCGGATCATAAATTCTCATCCGTGAAAATAGGGGAAGATCTATTTTGCCAAAAACTTTCCTCTCTAAGGATGATATTATGATCTCTGATTTATTTGTCATAATTTTATTTATGCTGCTCCAAGATCTTAGAAAACCGAGTTGAAGTCTTCGGAACTAAACTTTTATGATAAACCCAATCGAAAGAAACGGATGCATCGTATTGTGGGCATCCCCATTGCCCGAAGCACCAGTGACAAGTCCAGCAGTTGCGCTCTGCACTTGAGCTCCAGTCCCCCATCCACAGCCACTGAACTTGAAGCACCGTTTTGAGTATGATCATGCGGCCCGTTTTCTGCCTCGGTCAGAGCATGCGCTTCTTCGCCGCCGACTTCTCCTAGCATGCGATTGGTCAGGCCCACTCCCTGGCCGGCGCCGAGGGGAGATCGCCCCCTCAGATCGGGCAAATTGAAGGTAGTGGAGCCGTCACCAATACCATAGGTCGTACCGATCGCAGTGAAAAGCGCTGCATAGGTTGTTCGGCTGACCGCGATTCCGTCACAGTCGAGCCATCCTGCAGGAGCTGTCATCCCCCCATACATCGAGATTTCTCCAGGCGCACGAATACCGGCCAATGAGGTTCCGTCTCCGTCGGGCGCGAGAATATCGGTGCCAATGGTCAGGCCTAACGTCGTCCGGGCGGCTTCAGCATCATCGTCGTCGAGCAGGGTTTCGGCAAAGGAAGATACAGGGACGGCGGTCTCACCGGTTGTGCCGACAGCGGCTATCGGCACCCCGTCGGAATCGAATGCCAGAAATCGGCCAGCGCGTGCCGAAGCTGACGGTAAGGAGCCGACCGAAGATTCCGCAATCGGCAGAAGAAGGGCTCGGGCGAGTTCTTCACTGTGCTTTTGCATCATCATCGTCAACAGATCCAACGCCCGTTCATGCGTGGCGGCGGGAAATGCGCCGCCAGTGCGAATCCCATTGGGCGCGCCGTTCGCTCATTCGCTTGAGCCTGGCCAGCATGTCTTGGACGCGTTCGCTCATATGGCGTCATGCCTCCTCATAAGATGTTTCTGTGCGATGGAATAATCAGCGCGTGACCTGGATCAGTTCGTCGTTTGACGGCCTGAAGGGCCAGTAGCGGATGCGCTTGATCGTGCCGAACATCGGTCTCTGTAGATTGCCGCTGTTTCCGAGTACCAGCCTGGTCATCCCGGTCGGCAAGCTGCCGCCGGATCCAGCGGCAACGATATCGCCTCCGTCCCGGGTGGCGGCGATGCTATCTAGCGAATACGCGGAAGCGATATTGAACGCCGTACCGGGCGTAAAGATCCCGGTATCGAGAACGTGGCTTGTCCCATCAAAATAGTTGACGCGCACCGACGTCCCACCATTCCAGAAATAGTCGTGCGTCTGATTTCCGGCCTCGTCCTGAAGAGCAATGATCCGCGATGTGGTGCCGGGGACATGGCCGATGAGCGCGCCATCTATTGCGAAAGCGCCTTGGGTTTCATCGAGCCAGGACAGGTTTGTGATGACAGCGCTGTCTGCTTCACGGGCAACTGTGGCGGCACCGGTCTCAATGTAGCTGGATGGAAACGCTTCTTCTTCCACCTGGGCAAAGCCTGCGTGGATTGCCGATGCGCCATCGCCCGTATAGGCATCGATACCGTCGGCAATCGCCAGCCCTATCCCGAAGAACGGGGTTGTGGCGCCTGCAAGAACGTCGCCTGCCGCCCAGACCCGGAAAAGTCCATCTCCCCAGTCTTCTATTCCGACATCGGAGAAACCGGCAGTGACAGTTCCGACGATGCCCAGAGACAGGTTGAACCAGACGAGCAGATCGGAATTGTCGCGCCGCTTGATATCGAGATAGCACCAGCTCCGCTCGGATGCCTTCACGAAGTAGGAACCGCAGTAAACGGTGTTCTCTGCCAAACCGGCAAGATCGTCACGAATATAGTGCGTGTTGTTGTCGGTGTTTTCGACCAGTGCGAACAGGGAACATGGCGCCGTCGGGACCAACCGCCTGACCTGAGACGACGCTCGCAAGTCGAACCGGGTTCCAGGCTGCGTTGTTCAGTTCGTTGGACCGGATCTGGTGATTTGTCCGGGCTCCTTCGATCGATATCCCCAGCGGTTCGCCATTCCCGGCATGATCGATCGCCGGAACGTCTGCGGCAACGGTCACCATGCGGCCATCGCCGGCGCGCCTGACGGTGCGCACGGATGCCCGGGAAAATTCGATCAAACCTGGCGAAAAGCCCCCCTGGCCAGCGAATCCCAGATCGAGCGCCGGTGCATTGCCGCCCCGTGCAGTAACGCTTCGGGTAACGGACACGGTCGGCGGACGCGTAAGGGAACGGGCGATGCTCAAACCGCCAGCTCCGCCTCGACGGTACCCGACGTGTAGTCGCCCGATTTAACGAACAGGCGGACGTCCCAGTGCCCGCGCATTTCGCCGAGTTTTTCCGCAGCTGCCGCATAGCTCTCAATGTCACGGGCAACCGATGCCGATTCCCCCGGGCGCTTTCGTTGCAGATGCACGGATCCAGAGAAAGTGCCGGAAACGGAGATATCGAAGAAGCTGTGATCGGTACGAAGCTGCAACCAGTCAGTGCCTGTATTGCGGGCTGTCAGGCTCGCCAAAACACGTACGGTGCTGTCTGCCATGTCAGTTGCCTCCCAGACGTCTGCTGATGCCATTACCAAGACCGGGCCGCAGGGGCGGCGCCTTCGACAGATCGCCAAGGCCCGACGTGAGGATCGTCGAGAGCCGCCCGCGACGGCGCAGTTCCGCCTTTCGAAGCTCATCGCTGGCCTTGTCGATCTCGGGACTGTCGAGCGTCGGAACCTCGGGCGGTGGGGGCGGAGGCGGAGGTTGCGGTGGGCTGAATAGTGCACCCATTCTGGATCCTTTCGGTATGACTACGGGAACGCGGCTCCACATATCGAAGCCACAAAAAAACGCCGCACCGCCGAATGGCGGGCGACGTGCGATGAAGTGCGTAATGAGGCGAAGAGTTCGCGCGCCGCGTTCGATGCGGCGTCAGGCGCTAATCTCTGAATATAGGAATAATATCCTGCATTCTGTCAGATGTCAAGAAAATTCGACATCCCTTACAGCAGATGGCCGCTCTTTTCCTTTTTGACCGACAGGTAAAATTCGTTGTGGTCGTTCGACGGGAACGCGTGCGGTACGCGCTCGACCACGTCGATGCCGAACTCCTCCAGCGCCTCGACCTTGTCGGGGTTGTTGGTCATCAGCCGGACCTGCCGGTAGCCGAGCCGCTCGAGAATGCGGGCTGCCGGCAGAAAAACCCTCTCGTCCGATTCGAAGCCGAGGCGCTCGTTGGCCTCAACCGTGTCGAACCCCTGCCCCTGCAGCGCATAGGCGCGGAGCTTGTTGATCAGACCGATTCCCCTGCCCTCCTGCCGCAGATAGAGGAGGACCCCGGCGCCTTCCTGGCCGATCTGGGCCAGGGCGCCGCGCAGCTGCTGCCCGCAGTCGCATTTGAGCGAACCGATCAGATCGCCGGTGAAACACTCGGAATGCAGCCGGGCCAGTACCGGTTTGTCGGTCGGCGGCTCGCCGACGACGATCGCAAGATGCTCGCGCCCGCCCTCGGGCGAGCGGAACGCAAACATGCGCGCGTCTTCAGCATCTACAAGCGGAACGCGCGCGGCCGTCACCTGCACGAGTGAACCAGCGGTATCCATCTCGTATTCCATGATCGCGTCCGCCGTGACGGTCGCGATTCCGGCCGCTTCAAGCGCCCCTTCATCAACCGCGGCCGCCGACACCATCACCGCGGTGGGCAGCAGGCGCGCTACCTTCGCCAGCTGAACCGCCGCCAAGGCAGCGCTGCCGACCGGCTCGCGTCTTGGCGTGTAGGGCCCCCGCATGGGGTTGGCGAGGTCCTTGGTCGGATCGCCCAGCGTCCGTGCAGTTGCCGCGTCCTTCCATGCCGAAAAGGGAATCCGCACGATTTCATCCGTATAGAGCGGAATCTTCAGGGTCCGGGCGCGATGATGCGTGATCGCGATATCGGGGTCAGCACCCGCAAGGGATCTGATCCGGTCAAGCGCCTGCGGACTCAGCATTTCGGCGGCGACCGCCAGCACTGAATCTCCGTCGCCCTCGACCCTGACTATTCTGCCTCTGCGGAATTCGTAGGCAGCGCGATCGCAAGCCAACATCGCCGCTTCGGACCGGTCGTTCGATTCTACCTTGTCTGTTTGGGACATAAACGCATCTGCCAATGTTACCCGGTCAATCTATCAGCATGACGCGCTCCTGTTCAAACGGGATAGCGTTCAAACGGAATTCCGGGCTTCACTGAACCGATCGAGCCCTTCCGCCAGATACCGTAGTCCCGATCCGGCAGCCAGCCGATAGCGCGATTCGACCGCCGTGATCGAAACATTATCCACAACAATATCGATAACGAGTTGAAGCCAGCGCGTCCCGGGCATGCCGGAAACCACGGCAACCGCAAGATCGTGCGACCAGGGCAGATATCTGTTTTCCCAGCGGTCCAGCTCGTCCACGGACATCTTATGCGTGAAATCGCGGGGACCATACTGAGGTCCGCCGCGGACCGCTGCAGGGTTGACTGCGCTCCGAGCGAACATGCCTCGCCCGATCGCTTCGTGAATCCCGCGAATCTCCAGTGCGGCATCGCGCTGCGCAGACGTCAGGGCCGCTTCCTCGAAAAGGGTTGAAATCACGTCCTTCTCGAGCTTCTTCAGCGTTTCCGGCGTCGGTGCAATATTGCGATCGCTGCTCTGCCCGTCTGGCCTCCCGAACGCGATGCGTTTGAGGCGCGCGCGTCTGGTTTTCCTACCGGCCATGGGCGCGCTCACCGGAACGAACAGATCTGTTCTCACTCATCCGACCCGCTCCGCAAATCAGGATCCAGATCCATGCCCTCCAGGACTTCGTCTATGGCCACTTCATCGAAATCCGGGTCGATTAGTCGCTCTACGTCGTGCGACCGGATTCGGGCCCTATCACTATCGACCGCCCGGCGACGCTGTTTCCAGTGCGACATCAACCGATCCGACGAAGTAAATTTACCGTATGAAAATCTTGAATTTCTCATTATGAGGTTTATATACCTTATTCTTCGAAAACAATCAAGGTATTTTTACCTTATGCTCGAATCTTTTTTTGAGGTTAAATTACCTGACGCATGTTTCTCATCGATCTGGAGCCGTGAGATGACCGACCTCAGGGAAAAAATTCGTTCCCGTCTGCGGGAACTTTCGAAATCGGCGCGCCGGGCATCGCTGGATGGCGGGCTTACGTCGGATGCGATCCGAAACGTCCTTAGGACGAAGTCGCGCAATCCGAGACGCGATACGCTGGAAGGAATCGCGCGCGGCCTGAACTGGACGCTGGAAGAACTTCTCGAACTCCCCTCCGCCGGCAATGTCAGCGCAATTGAAAAGCCTGTTCAGAACGTGCCGCTGGTCAGTTGGGTAATGGCCGGCCGTCTGACCGAAACAGAGGATCCGTATGCGGTCGGTGATGCGGCGGATTACATCGCCGTCACGCATCAGCGTAATACGCTGATCGCACTCAAGGTGAACGGTCAGTCGATGAACCGGGTTGCGCCGGAAGGCAGCACCGTCATCGTCGATTACGCCGACAAATCTCTGGAGTCGGGCCGGTACTATGTGGTCAAGCTTGGCGGGGACGCCACGTTCAAACGATACCGGTCAAACCCCGACCGGCTCGAACCCGACAGCACGGAGCCGCACGAAACGGTCTTCATCCAGTCCGAAATCGAAGTCGTCGGCCGCGTCATTCAGGTCATCAACGAACTCGGCTGAAGCATCGATGAACCAGCTGAAATATCTGTCGGCGCTTCATGCGCGCCATGACGGCCCGATACGGGAAGACGCTGTCGTCTGGCCCGATTATGACGAACGGTGGGAGATCCAGGTGCGAAACCGGCGAAAGATGGCCTGGCAAGCAGTGCGGCAGGCCGGCAAAAGGACATTCACCGCCAGGCAGGAATTTCGCCGGTCGCCATCGGTGGAGAAATACCGACTATGGAAACAGAGACGCAGAGCGCTTGCCTACGCGCTCAGAGGGTGGGCAGGATTTCGCGACCTGTCGGCCCCTTCAGGAGCCAGCGGAAATCGGATGGGTGTCACTCCCGCGGCACGCACTGCCAGACGGCGTTCTTTCCCTTGAGGTCGTAAAGCTCTGCAACCTTGTCGAATTTCGCACAATGCGCCCGCGCCTCGGGATAGGAAACGACCTGCCTCAAACCGGGCGCCAATGCGCCGAAATCGCCGGTGCCAATGGTTACGAAGTTTTCGTCGGACTTTTCGACCCACGTGCACCCCCCCGCCAGGACAGACGCGAGAAACAGCACCTTCAGGGCTCGCCCCATCCTAATCGTTCCAGAGTTCACGCACGGTCGCCGTGTCGGTACCGGGATAGGCCGACGCCAGAATTGTCGCCAGCGCGACGAAATCCTCTGCGTCCACGGAGACCTGCCGCCTGTTGAAGTAGGATTTGATATTCGACAGAACCACGGCCCGCGCCTCGGAAGGATCAACTGTCTTGCCCAGAGGCGGCCCCAGCACCTCTGCCATGGCGAGCAATTCGACATGTTCGCAATCAATCTCAAGCGTAAGCACGGCGTTTCGGACCGCCGATCGCCGGGCCTCCCCTACCGCGCCGTAACCGCTGCTGACCTTCGCCCTGAGATCCCTGATTTCGCAGACGATCTCCCTGTTCCAGCTCTCGGTCACCTGGAAAAGCGCGTCAAACTCGGCAGGCGTCAGCGGAGGCCGACCGTCATGCCCCGTCCACAACGACAAGAGAAGATAGTTCACATCGATTTCATGCTTGTCCTGGAGCGCGATACAGGCTGCCGACACGCCGTCGCCGCCATAGACCGAAAGCGCGTAATCCCAGAAGGGATGATCTTCAAAAGAAATACCGGACATATCACTCCCCGAATGCGACGGCTTCTTTTCGCCCATCGGCGTTGCAATGACAAGCCAATGCGGTGAGGAATACGATATACGCCAGCGGGAGATCGAAATGTCGTTGAGAAACGCACTAAAGGACAAGGTTGCAATCGTTACCGGGGGCGGACGCGGACTTGGAAGAGCGATTGCCATCGCCTATGCCGGCGCCGGTGCGCGCGGGATCGCAATCACGGCATCGAGCCATGAATCGGAAATAGAAACGGTCGCCGCGGAGATCGACAGTTTGTCGGGCAAGGCAGTGTCCCTGCCCGTGATCGCCGACGTCACCGACCGGGCAGCGTGCCGCGAAGCGGTCGAACGGACGATCGAACGCTTTGGCGCAGTCGATATTCTGGTCAACAACGCCGGACGCGGCCAGCGTTCGATGACGGACGATCACGCACCGTTCTGGGAGGGCGATCCCGACGGCTGGAGCGAGATCGTCGATACAAATGTCAACGGCCCGTTCAACATGGCGCACTCCGTCGTACGCCACATGATCGACCGCGGCTGGGGACGGATTCTCAACGTCACGAAATCCCGCGATTCCATGCACCGGCCGATGAACTCGCCATACGGGCCAAGCAAGGCTGCGGTCGAGGCCATGACGCTCTGCTGGGCGCAGGATCTTCTGGAAACCGGCGTTACCGTAAATTCGATCGCTCCCGGCGGCAGCGTCGACACGGAGTTCGTCCTGCCGAAGGCCCGTGAGAGAGGACGAGAGTCGGGCAAGATTTATATGGATGCCGGGATTATCGCGCCAATCTCTGTCTATCTGGCAAGCGGAAACGCTGACAGCATTACGGGCTGTCGATTTGTCGGCAAAAACTGGCGAGACGACCTGCCGCCGGACAAAGCAGCGGAAGCGGCGCGCGAGCCGGCCATCTTTCTGCCGCCGTCGCGTGACACCCGTCTGTCAAGGACCTGGACCGCGCCTGACTCCGTTTAGGCAGCGTGCGCATTAGCGGGACGGTGCGGGGCGGCCAGGTAATCCTCCGACTGCATTTCCTCCAGCCGCGAGGCGACACGCGTGAACAGCTCCGAACCGTCTCCATCCCGATAAAGCGCATCGGGTGGCACCGCCGCGGAACAGACCAACTTAGTTTTTTGTTCATAGAAGGTCTCGATCATCACGGCGAAACGCTTCGCGGCATCACGATGCTCCGCCTTCATCTCCGGGATACCCGACACGATGACTGTCTGAAATCGGCAGGCGATGGCCCAGTAATCCGCAGAGCCCAGCGGGTTCTCGCAAAGCTCGGAAAATCCGAAACAGGCGACGCCCCTTGCCTGCTCTGGAACCGGTATCGTACGGCCCTGCACGACGATTTCCCCTGCCTCGGGCCGCGCCCCGTCGGTCAACCTGTTGAAGGCATCGGCTAGCGCTTCCCTGGCATGCGCGTCGTTTGGCGCATGGTAAACGCCCACCGCCTTCAGCCTGTCGCGGCGGTAGTCGGTTTCCGTCGACAGTTCCAGAATGTCGACATTCTGCTTCAGGATATCGATGAAAGGCAAAAACCGGGCGCGCTGCAGCCCGTCCTTATACAGATCGTCAGGCGCCGTGTTGGACGTCGCCACCACCACCACGCCTTCGTCGAACAGCGCCCCGAACAGACGGCCGACAATCATGGCATCCGCGATCGCCTCTACCTGAAATTCGTCGAAGCAAAGCAGCCGTGTATCCTGTGCGATCTTGCGCGCAAGACGAGGCAAGGGCTCTTCCTCCTGCTTTCCGCCGCCTTCGGTGCGCCACTGGTGAAGCTGCGCATGCACCTCCTGCATGAACGGATGGACATGCACCCGCCGCCTTCGGCGAACCTGCGACGTATCGAAAAAAAGATCCATCAGCATGGATTTGCCGCGCCCGGGCGGGCCGTGGATGTAGAGCCCTCGCGGCGGCGGTGGGGGCTCGCGGCCGAGCATCGATTTCAGCCGGTCCCGCAGGCGGTATCCCGCAGGGCGCCGGGCCGTGAGTTCGTCATGAAGCGACTGGAGACGCCGAGCGACATGCGCCTGTGCTTCGTCCTGCTGCATTTCGCCCTTTGCAACGCGTTGAGCGAGCGCGTCCGATGGTCCTGGCTGCTCCATCAGGCCCGATCCATTGGCAACGTCAGGCCTGCAAATCCTGACAGCCGGCGCGGATCGTCCAGTACTCCCAGGCTCGATTGATGGCGAGATCGACCGTCATCCGGTGACAGGCCTGTTCCACCTCGCCGGGCGTCAGATAGCGGGGCGTACCCAGCGCCTCTGACTGAAGCTGCAGTTTCGCATTCACTTCGAGATAGATAGACCGCAGCGTCGCTTCCTTGACGTTCTTCCCGCCGACCACGCAGCCATGGCCGCGCATCAGCGCCGCCTGATTGTCGTTCCCTAGGCAGTTCGCCAGGTCGCGGGCGTGATCCATGTTGAGCACGAGAAGCGATGTATCGCCGAACCTGTCGTGAATGTCCCAGACAGGCACGTCGCCGGCCACTGACGCGCCGACATGGATGATCGGACGTATTGGAATTCCGGTTACCCCGAACGGGATCACAGTGTGCGAATGATTATGCACAACCGCATGTATGTCGGGCCTCCGCTCATAAACGCCGCCATGGATGAACCGCTCCGCATACATCGGAAGGTCTTTCTTGTTCAGAGGGTCCCCATCGAGCGTGTACTCCATCAGGTCGTCCCGGGTGACGATGCCCGGACTGCGTGAACAGGCCATGATATAGCGCTCCGGGTTCTCCGGATGCCGGACACTGATGTGACCGAACGCATCGACCACTCCTTCGTTGGCAAGTATGCGATTTGCGATGACCAGATCGCGCATCACGCCGAATGTTGTTTCGCTATCCATAGCCGTCTTCCGAATCTCGCGTCCTCTACGTCATATCCCGACAGGCAGCGATTGTCAGCCCACCGCAATGCAACGATCGCAAACACGACGCATGCAGCCGGGCCAAATATTCGACGGGAACACAACATTGGGGAACCGGCGCTTCCGGCAACCGGCCTTTACAAGATATGCCAGGACCACCCATAAACCTGTTTAGCAATCACATTCGGACCGCCGCCTGATGAGCGACCTGACCCTAGGCAACATTTCCCTGACGCGGGTGGTTGAATCCGACGACCCGCATCTTGTGCCGACAGCTGTTTTTCCCGACTGGAGCGAGGACGCTGTAGCGCCGCACCGAGGCTGGATGGAGCCGCGCCACCTGAACGACAAGGGCCATCTGGTCGTCGTCATTCAGAGTTTCCTGATCAGGACACCGCATCACACCATTCTGGTCGATTCATGCGGCGGCAACGACAAGGAGCGGCACGGTTCGCATTTCCATCACCGGCAATGGAACTGGCTCGATACGCTGGCGGCGGCGGGCGCACGGCCCGAAGACATCGATTTCGTCCTGTGCACCCATATGCATGTCGACCATGTCGGCTGGAACACGAAACTCGAAAACGGTCACTGGGTGCCCACCTTCCCGAATGCCCGCTACATCTTCGCGAAGAAGGAATGGGAGCACTGGCAGCAACTCGCCACGGAGACCCAACTGCCGCGCACCGGGAACTATATCGCGGACAGCGTGCTGCCAATCGTCGAGGCCGGTCGCGCGGACCTTGTCGAATCCGACCATGAGATCGAGACCGGCATCTGGCTCGAACCCCTGCCCGGCCATTCGCCTGGACTGGTTGGCGTGAACCTCTCTTCCGGGGGCGGCCGCGCAATTCTGTGCGGCGACCTGATGCATCACAAGATCCAGTGCCATTTTCCCGACTGGAGCACCAATTTCTGCACAGACCAGTCGGCAGCGCGCACCATGCGGCGCAGTTTCCTCGACCGGCATGCCGAAACGGATACACTTGTATACCCCGCGCATTTCCCGGCCCCGACGGGAGGACGGATCGAGCGCGCTCCTGCCGATGTCGGAGGAGAATTCACCTTTACCTTTCTCGGCGAATAACCCGTCCCGGAAAACCCCAATCCAGAAGAGCACCGCCCCATGACTGACTATACCGTTGACGACATCCCTTACCGTACGGTGGACGGGATCGAACTCCTGGCCCGCCTCTACCGACCGGATACAGCCGGCGCTATCCCGTTCGTCATCGACGCGCATGGCGGCGCATGGGCTTCGGGAGACCGGATGAACAACCAGAAGATTCACGAGGACTTTGCGTCTCACGGAATCGGGGTCTGCGCGCTGGATTTCCGGCTGTCATCGCAGGCGAAATTTCCCGAACCGGTCACCGATGTGAATTACGCGGTCCGCTGGTTCAAGAAGAACGCTTCGTCGCTCGGCCTCAACGTCGGCAAGGTTGGTGGACTCGGCTCATCCAGCGGCGGGCAGATGATGGGGCTGATAGCGTTTCGACCCGACGACCCACTTTACTGCTTACCCGACTCCACTCTGGACGGCGTGGATGCGGGCCTCGACTTTTTTATAGCCTGCTGGCCGATCCTCGACCCGCTGGCGCGCTACGTTATGGCGCAGAAAACCGGCAAGGACAGGCTGGTGAACGCGCACAACGCCTATTTCGAGAACGAAACCGCCATGGAAACAGGCAACCCCGCTCAGATTGTCGGCCGCGGCGAGACAACCTGCAAGCCGCCCATGATCATCGTGCAGGGAACAGCGGACGAAAATGTCGATCACGATCGCGCGGACATGTTCGCCGAGGCCTACAGGGCCGCAGGCGGAGAGGTGGCGGTACATAAATTCGAAGGCCAGCCGCACACCTTTGTTACAGCGAACCCTGACGCACCAGAGACCGCGCAGGCCATCGAAGCGCTGCGCAATTTCGTGCTTGCTCAGAACAGGTGAGGACAGATCGACAATGGCGGAACCGGTAAAAGAGCTCTCAGGCAAGGTCGCGATCATCACGGGCAGCGCCCGCAACATCGGCAAGGCGACGGCACGGGAGCTCGCCCGCGCTGGCGCGGCAGTAGTCATCAATGCCCGTACGTCGGGCGATCTGTGCGAACAGGTCGCTCGGGAGATCGTCGATGAAGGCGGCCGGGCCCTTCCTTTCGTTGCCGACATAACAGACGCCGGGGCGGTCGACGCGATGGCGTCGGCGACCATTGAGGAATTCGGCGGGATCGACGTCCTCGTGAATAACGCTGCGGGGCGCGCCCGGACACCTTTCGTCGATCTCGATACCGAAACCTGGGAATTCGCGCTTGGCGCGGCCTTTCAGGGGGCATTCCTGATGTCCAAGGCCTGCGTGCCCAGCATGATTGAGCGGGGCGGCGGGTCCATCATCGGCGTAGGAGGGCTGAACTCCTATCGCGGCCAGCCCGAGCGCGTACACGGCATGGCGTCCAAGGCCGGCCTTGGCGGCATGATGCGCGGCCTTGCCTTCGATCTGGGCAAGCACGGCATTCGCGCCAACTTCGTTGTGGTAGGCACGTTCGACACGGACCTCGAAGGCAGCAGTTCATCGAAATCGAAAGCGCCCGACGCATCCGGCATTCCGCTGGGCCGGCTAGGCGTGCCGCAGGACATGGCGAACCTGATCCGTTTTCTCGTCGGCCCGAATGCAAGCTATATCAGCGGCCAGACCATCCACGTGAACGGCGGCGCGTTCTGCCCGCACTAATTCTCAGTCGCGGAAATTCCCGCACTAATTCTCAGTCGCGGAAATTAACGTACTGAAGAGGCTGACCCGGCTTGCTTTCCTTGACGGCGGCGATGGCGGCCTGCAGGTCGTCCCGCTTCTTGCCTGACACACGAAGCTCATCGCCCTGAATGGCGACCTGCACCTTGACCTTCGATGCCTTGATGGTCTTGACGATTTTCTGCGCCAGGTCGCGCTCGATTCCCTGCCGGACGCGAATCGTCTGGCGCAGGGAATTTCCAAAGGCTTTCTCCGGCTCCTGAAAATCCAGCATCCCGACGTCAACCTTTCGTTTCGCCATGTGTCCGCGAAGCAGTTCCTGAACCTGTTTAAGCTTCAAATCGTCTTCGGTACGAACGACGATCGCTTCGTCGGCACGTTCTATTTCGGTGACGCTTCCCTTGAAATCGTAACGCGTGCCGATTTCGCGCAGCGCGCCCTGAAGGGCGTTGTCGATTTCTACCATGTCGGTTTTCGAAACAATGTCGAAAGAAGGCATTCGAGATTCCTCCAGTTATTCGGGTGTACTGGAGTTTTAGCCCGTAGGTCAGATTTGTGCGAGGGCAGCGTGCAGGGCTTCGACATCGGCAGTGGCGGCCGCCTGAAGGTAAGACGCGTCCATCCCCGCGATAAAGAAACGCGCTCCCATCTGCGCAAAGGTTTTCACGAGTTCGGTGTCGCCGCGCACCCCGCCGATGGCGAACACCTTGTCATGACGCACACATGCTGAAGCGACCGCACGGCAGGCCTCCAGCATCGCGGGCGCGTCGAGCTGTCCGGGAACGCCCATCGCAGACGACAGATCGTTGGTGCCGACCATCACCATATCTATCCCCGGCACCGCGGCGATCTCGTCCGCATTCGCGACGCCTTTTTCAGTCTCGATCATGACGGTCGACAATATCATCGCATTGAGGCGCTCGCCGATTTCGGAAAGCGGCATTCGTTCGAAGCCGAGATGAACCGTCGAGCCGGCGGCGGACCGTGTGCCCTCAGGCGGGAACAGCGATGCATCGACCAGATCGCGAGCCCGGTCAGCGGTCTCTACATGCGGCAATATAACGCCCTGTGCGCCATTATCGAGCAACCGCGACGCCATCCCCAGATCTCCTTCCGGCACGCGTACGAGCGGCGTTACCCCGAAACCGGGCGCCGCTGCGCAGATCTGGGCGGCGGCATCTATCGAAATCGCGCTGTGCTCCAGATCGACATACAGGGAATCGTAGCCCGATGCCGCGGCGATCGCCCCGATATCGACCGTCCGCGCCATGCGAACGCAAAGGCACAGTACGGTGTCGCCAGCGGCGAGTTTTGCTTTTATGCCATTTTCCATCCGTTCACGGATGTTCGAGTTCGGTAAACCAGTCGGTCGGCAGATCGTGCCCGATCCCGGCCTCGACAGCCTTCTTGTGCAGCAGATAGCCGGCGGCGGCGAACTGATACCCCATGCCGAGATTGTTGAAAAAGCAGCTTACCTGCTCGTCGCTGGTACGCCCTTCGCGCTGACCGACCATGATCTGCGGCAGCGAAGCCATCGAGTTATGAAACTCGTCGTGCTCGACGTTGTAGCTGCCGACCTTGTCTTCCCCCACCTGCACGCCGTGTGAGTATATCAGCTGGCACGCATCGTCGTGATCGAGCAGAGCGAACAGGTCGATGGCGTCGAGCGCCTTTCTGTCGATCTCCGTCGCACCCGGTCTGATCGTACCGACATGCATCCCAGGCTCGATCCATTCGCGGAAGAATACCGGCATGACGGCATTGGTCGCGCAAATAACCATCGCAGCCCCTTTGCAGGCCTCCTCGCCTGAACTGCAGGGTACGACGTCAATTCCGGATTTTTCGCTCCATTCTTTTGCGAAGGCGGCGCGATTCTCCGGGTTTGGGCTGAAAACAGTTATTCTTTTCAGCTTCCGAACCGCCGCGTGGGCTTCGAGCGCTGAGCCCGCCTGCCAGCCCGAACCGAGTACGGCAAGAGAGTCGGCGTCTTCGCGGGCCATGTATTTCGCCGCAATCGCATTGGTCGCGCCGACCCGGGCCCTCTGGATGACGCCATCGGGAACGATCATCAGTGGCTCGCCGGTATGCGTACTGAATAACAGAACCAGTCCGACATATCGTTCGCCGGGTGCCGCCGGTACCTTGACGCGGCGCATCTCGTTGCCAGTGACAGGAAAAGTCAGAATATCGGAATTCAGTCGTATCGCGCCCACGCCGAATTTCGGAATGACCCCATCCATCGATTTCAGCGCATAGAGCCCGTCTTCGCGTTGCGTCGTCGGCGTCACGATGTCCGAACGAACCCGGTTGGCGCCGCGCCCTTCGACCAGCTCGATATAGGCTTCCTCAAGGACCGGAACGAGTTCGTCCATCGGGAGCAAGCCTGTCACCTGTTCGTTGTTCAGGATAAGTGTCATAAGGCGATTTTCCCTGTGCTTTCAGCCGCCGGCATCATGGCAACCGACCGATTCTGTGAAGCCTAACAATCGGGGAGCAGGTGAACAACCGATCGAAGGGAGCGCGCAAATACCATCTGTCTTGCGCCAAGGATTGGGATTCAGTAGCTTCCGCGCGCGTATTTTCGGTGGAAGACCGAAACGCCATGCGTCGGCGAAGTAATCCGGCGCTTATTTTCAAGGTCTGTTCAATTGATTGGATCGGCCACTCTCAAAAGGAGGACTGAGCACCATGAATCGTTTTGTAAAATTTGGCGCCGCTGCCGCTCTGGCTGCGGTCGTCTCGTCGCCGGTTGCGGCGATGGATTACGCCGGCAAGACTATTACGGTCGTGATCGGCTATGGCTTCGGCGGAACGTACGGCAAGTACGCCCGGCTGATGTCGCGTCATCTGAAGAGGTTCATTCCCGGCAACCCGAACATCGTCGTCCAGTCGATGCCCGGCGCTGGCGGCATCAAGATGACCAATTACGCCTATAACGTCATGCCGAAGAACGGCATCAACTTTCTGGTTCCGCCGGACGCAATGGTTGTGTCGCAGCTTCTGCGGCCAAAGCGGGTCAAGTACAACTCCAAGGAATTCACCTCAATCGGCTCGACCAACCAGACCAACACGATCTTCGTCCTGCGCTCGGACACGGGCGTCAAGAAGTGGGACGACATGAAGAAGATCGAGGTCATCACCGGCAATACCGGCCCGGGCTCCACCTCGTTCCTGATTCCGAAGATGATGAAGGAAATGCTCGGTCTCAACATCCGGCTGATCAGCGGTTATAAGGGTTCGCGCAAAACCGTTCTCGCGATGGAACAGGGCGAACATCACGGCACCGGCTTCAACTGGCTGGCGTGGAGCTCAAGCGTTCCGCACTGGTTCGAGAGCAAGGGCGGCAAGCCGCCGTTCGCACGCGCCATCCTGCAGACCGGCGTCTGGGCCGACCCCGACCTGCCGAAGGACGTTCCGATGATGCGCGACCTGGTCGATGCCAAGTACCAACCGATCGTGTCCTTCATGGCCACGCTGGGTATCATCGGTCGCGGCCTCGCGCTGCCTCCTGGCGCCCCGAAGGATATTGTCGCACCGCTGCGCGCCGCCTTCGACAAGATGGCCAAGGACAAGGCCTATAAGGACGAAGCCAAGAAGCGTAAGCTTCGCGTGATCCACACGCCTGGCGCCGAAGTCCAGAAATTCATCAACGAGGCGATCGACAACGCCAACCCCCAGGTTGTCGCCGCAGCATCCAAGATGATCTTCGGCACGAAGTAATCGTCTTACCGGCATTCGCCGGAAAAGGGCCGGGCCGGCAGGTCCGGCCCTTTTCATTTGTCCGCGATCCAGCCGATAATGGACCCATGGCCGACACCCCTGTACTTGTCTGGTTCCGACAGGACCTGCGCCTTACCGACAACCCGGCACTTTCCGTAGCCTCGGCAATTGGTGCGCCGATCATTCCACTTTATGTTCTGGATGACGAAACGCCCGGCAACCTGCGGATGGGCGGCGCAAGCCGATGGTGGCTGGATCATAGCCTTGTTGCACTGGACACATCCCTCAGGCAGATCGGTTCGGAACTCGTATTGCGGCGAGGCGCCGCAGAGCGGGAACTTGCCAGGCTGCTCGAGGAGACAGGCGCCCGGTCGGTTTACTGGAACCGATGCTATGAGCCCTTCGCTGTCGCTCGGGACACCAGAATCAAGCAATTCCTGTCGGACAAGGGCATCGATGTCCACAGCTTCAACGCTGCGCTCCTGTTCGAACCATGGGAAATCGAGACGAAGGCCGGCGACCCGTACAAGGTCTTTACGCCGTTCTGGCGCGCCTGCCTGAACGCGCCGCCCCGGCCCGATCCATTGCCACCGCCGGCGGAACTCATTTGCCCCGACGAATTCCCCAAAGGGGACAGGCTCAAGGACTGGGACCTGTCACCTACGCAACCGAACTGGGCCGCGGAATTCGAAGATGAATGGTATCCGGGCGAAGACGCCGCGTTGGCGCTACTCGACGACTTTCTGGAAAGACGCGTGACCGATTATGCAACCGGGCGCGATCGGCCCGACAAACGCCTGACGTCGCGCTTGTCGCCGCATCTCCATTTCGGAGAGATTGGCCCGCGGCAGATCTGGCATGCCGTCGACAGGAAACAGCCGGGCGCCGATAAATTCCTTTCGGAAATCGGCTGGCGGGAATTCTGCTACCACCTGCTGTTCCATTTTCCGTCAATTCCGGCGGAAAACCTGCGACCGGCGTTCGACGATTTTCCCTGGCGCGACGACCCCGATGGGCTGCGCGCCTGGCAACAGGGCAAGACCGGCTATCCGATTGTCGACGCGGGGATGCGCGAGTTATGGCGTACCGGCTGGATGCACAACAGGGTACGGATGATCTCTGCCTCGTTCCTGATCAAGGACCTTCTGATCGACTGGCGCCTGGGCGAGGCGTGGTTCCGGGACACACTTGTCGATGCCGACCTCGCCAACAACGCCTGTGGCTGGCAATGGGTCGCAGGCTCGGGCGCCGACGCCGCGCCGTTCTTCCGCATCTTCAACCCGGTAACGCAGGGGCAAAAATTCGACCCCGACGGCGTATATGTCCGGCGCTTCGTTCCGGAAATTGCGAGCCTGCCGGACAAATGGATCCATCGTCCATGGGACGCTCCCGATCAGGTCCTCACCGAGGCGGGCGTTATACTCAACGACACGTACCCCGCCCCCATCGTGGACCATGCGAGCGCCCGCACACGCGCACTGGAGGCATTCAAGTCGATCAAGTCGGATTGACGCGCGGTTGCGCGGAGCGCCGGGAGGGTTTATGGGCTGTGCACCCTATCAAATGACCCTTCCCGATGGAAATTCAGACAATCGTCATCATTACTGCCGCCGTGGCTGTCGGCTCGTTCGCCAAAGGAGCGGTCGGCATAGGACTGCCGCTAGTCGCCGTGCCTACAGCCGCTGCGTTTCTCGGGGTACAGCACGCCATCGCCGTGCTGAGCATTCCGGTCTTCGCCAGCAATATCTGGATTTGCTGGCGGTACAGGAAACTGGCGATGGAAATTCCGCATCTGTCTATAGCGCTCGGGTTCGCGGCATTCGGAACATTTCTGGGGAGCGTCGTCCTGGTGAGCCTGTCGGATACCGCCCTAATCTGGATCCTGATTTTCTGGATTGCCGCCTATCTTCTCAATCTCGCCCTGAACCCCGAATTCAAACTGGAAGGCCGAGCGGCGAAAATCGCCTCGCCTTTTATCGCAGCTTTCGGCGGCGTCTGTCAGGGTGCAACCGGAATAGCGGGACCAGTAGTCGCTACATGGATTCATTCTTACCGGCTGAAGAACGAAGTCTATGTATTCGGGGTGTCGATCATGTTCTTCGCGATCGCCCTGGCGCATATCGTCTGCATCACTGCATTCGGCTTGCTGGATACGACTCGCACGATACAGGGTTTGTGGCTGGTCGTTCCTACCCTGCTGTTCGTTCAGATCGGCATGTGGACGACGCGCTATATCAGCTCGAAATGGTTTAGCCGCGTCGTTATCGGGCTGGTGATCGTCATGGAGATCAAGATGATCTGGCAGGTAGTGTGAGGCAACAGCCTCGAGCTATTCCCCCGTCGCCACGAGTCCGGTCGGACAGGCAACGCCGGTGCCGCCCAGCCCGCAATAGCCACCCGGGTTCTTGGCCAGATATTGCTGGTGGTATTCCTCGGCGTAATAGAAGTCGGGCGCCTCGATAATCTGGCTGGTGATGCCGGTATAGCCGCTTGCCGTCAACACGGCTTCGTATGCTTCTTTGGACGCAACCGCAGCCTCATACTGGGCCGCCGACGTCGTATAGATACCGGATCGGTACTGGGTACCGATATCGTTGCCCTGACGCATGCCCTGGGTCGGGTCGTGCCCTTCCCAGAAGCGCCTGAGCAAAGTCTCGAAGCTCACCTTCGCGGGGTCGAAGACAACGAGCACGGCCTCGGTGTGGCCGGTACGACCGGAGCAGACTTCCTCGTAGGTCGGGTTCAGCGTGTGTCCGGCGACATAGCCGACCGCCGTGCTGAAGACACCGTCGGTTTCCCAGAACAGCCGTTCGGCGCCCCAGAAACAGCCCAGTGCAAAAATCGCGGTTTCCATGCCGTCGGGAAAAGGCGGCTTCATCGGATTTCCGTTGACGAAATGGGTTCCCGAGATTCTCAGTGGCGCATCGCGCCCGGCCAGGGCTTCTTCCTTTGACGGGATCTGAAGTTTGTTCGGCGACATGAACCACATGGCGGCGCTCTCCTGTGCTGTACGGAAGGAACATAGGGTCTGACCACGACGACGCCAAGGGGATGCTACCGGCATAATCCTTCCTGTGTTAAGCACTCCCCATTCACCCAATCGCCAATTCAGGAGATTTCATCGTGCAGTTCGGTATTGGACAGCCGGTTCCGCGGACCGAAGATCCGCGTCTGCTCACCGGCAACGGCCATTACGTCGACGATTTCAACCAGGTTCACCAGGCATACGCCGTCTTCCTGCGCTCTCCCCACGCCCATGCAGTCATAAAATCCATCGACACGGCGGCTGCCAAAACCCTGCCCGGCGTCCTCGCGGTTCTCACCGGCGCGGATTACCAACACGACGGGATGGGATTCATCACCGGCGGCGCACCGCTCAAACGTCGGGACGGCTCCAACATGGAACGCCCTCCTCGCCCGGCCCTGACGCGGGACAGGGTTCATCATGTGGGCCAGGCGGTGGCGGTGATCGTCGCGGAAACGGTGGCCCAGGCGAAGGATGCATCGGAACTTATCAAGGTCGACTACGCCCCCCTCCCGGTGGTGATCGACACGGAAACGGCCAATGCCGACGGTCAGCCGCAAATCTGGGATCAGTGCCCTGGCAACGAGGTCTTCGTCCGCGAATTCGGCGACAGAACTGCGACGGACGCTGCGTTCGAAAAGGCCGCACACGTGGTCCGCAACCGGTTCGTCATCACACGGGCGCACGCCAATACAGTGGAGCCGCGCGGTGCGCTGGGCATTTATCACAAGGGCGAAGACCGCTACACGATCGTCGCGGGCCACCAGCGCCCCTGGGCGTGGCGGACGGCGCTGACGAAACACACGTTCGGCGGCATTCCGGAGAACGCGCTGACCCTGATCACCGGCGATGTCGGCGGCTCCTTCGGTATGAAGGGCGCGATCTATCCGGAGGTGCCGCTGGTAGGATGGGCGTCTAAACGCGTGGGCCGCCCCGTCAAATGGACCTGCGAACGGACCGAAGGGCTCGCCGCCGACGATCACGGGCGCGACAATGTAACCGACGCGGAACTGGCCCTCGACGAGGACGGAAAGTTTCTGGCGTTTCGCGCTACGACCAGCGCCAATCTCGGCGCCTATGTCTCCTTTCTCGGTTTCGCCCCATCGATCAGCAATGTCGGCGGCATGGTCGGACCCTACGACTTCCCCTGCGCGCATGCGGTTGTAACCGGCGTGGTGACCAACCAGAGTCCGATCTCCCCCTATCGCGGCGCCGGGCGTCCGGAAGCGTCCTACGTCATCGAACGCCTGATCGAAATCGCTTCGAAGGAAGTCGGCATCGATGCAATCGAGCTGCGCCGCCGCAATTTCGTACCGCCCGAAGCGATGCCGTACAAATCCGCGCTGACCTTCACCTATGATTGCGGCGAGTTCGAAGCGGCGATGGATACGGCAATGCAGAAAGCCGACACCGCTGGCTTCGAAGCCCGGAGGAAAGAGTCAGAGGAAAGAGGCAAGCTGCGAGGCCTCGGCATTTCGGTGACCGTCGAGCAGGCGGCCGGACCGCAGCCCGAGACCGCGGAGATCCGGTTCGACCCGTCAGGCACGGCAACCGTGCTGGTGGGTTCGACCCCGCACGGACAGGGGCACGAGACCATATACAAGCAGCTGGTTTCCGAACGGCTCGGTCTGCCGTTCGAGGAAATAGGGGTCGTCGAAGGCGACACGGACAAGGTTTCGTTCGGCACCGGGACCGGCGGCTCTCGCACCGCGACCATCGGGACCAGCGCTGTCTACGAAGGCGTCAACAAGGTCATCGACAAGGCCCACAGCATCGCAGCCCATATGCTGGAGGCAGCCATCGAGGATGTCACCTTCGAAAACGGCGAATTCGCCATCGCAGGCACCGACCGCACGCTGTCCTTCAAACAGGCGGCGGCGGCGGCGTTCAATCCGGCGCAGTTGCCGGAGGGCATGGAGCCCGGCCTGCACGAAATCGCCACTTACAACCCGACCAAGGCCAACTTTCCGAACGGCTGCCATATCTGCGAACTTGAGATCACGCCCGACACGGGAGAAGTGGAGGTTCTCCGCTACACCGTGGTCGACGATGTCGGGACCGAACTTAACCCGTTGCTGGTCAAAGGCCAGATCCACGGCGGCATCGCCATGGGGCTGGGGCAGGCTCTGATGGAGGAGATCGTCTATGACGCGGAAAGCGGCCAGCTCATGACCGGTTCGTTCATGGATTACTGCATGCCACGCGCCGACGACATGTGCGCCTTCGAGGTAGAAGGCCGACCGGTCCCGACGTCCACTAACCCGCTCGGCGTGAAGGGAGCGGGCGAATGCGGCACGGTGGGCGCGCTGGCGGCAGTGATGAATGCCGTGAACGACGCGCTGGAACCGCTGGGCGTCCGGCATCTCGAAATGCCGTGCACCCCGGAACGGATCTGGCAGGCGATACGGAACGCGCCGGCTGGCGCGTAGCAGCCCCTACTCGAACAGCTTGTCGATTTCGTCCTGGCTGATGGCCTCCGACGCCGCTTGCGGCCCGTTCAGAAGCTTTTCATCGTCAGTGCGGGTGTCCTCAATCCCGGCAACCAACTCGTCGAGTTCGTCGTCGCCCCAGATCGAACGGAGCGCGCTGACCCTCTCTTCGACATAGCTGACGGATTTGACGATTTTCGTTACCCGCTGCCCTGTGATGTCCTGGAACGCACAGGCTTCGAAAACGACGTTATTGTTTGCGACGATCGTGTCGACAAGATCCGTCTGATCGGGCTGTAATGTCGATTCACGAAGCTTTAAGCAGGCCTCGTTGCTTTTTTCGATAGCGTCCATGATGCGGTCGCTCGCCTCGCGGGTCGCCTCGACAACGCCGTCCAGCTGTGCGCCCATGGTTTCGAACTTATCGTCTCCGTCGTGAGATTTATTCAGCGATGCGATCTCGACGCGCACCCGGTCGACATACCGGAACAGGGCGGTCAGGTTCTGTTCGAGTTCCTTGGGACGTATAAGATCGTTGATTTTGTTCATCGGGCATTCGCCTTCTGGTTGGTCGAAAAACTGGTTTTCCCGTTGATAGAGGGAAATCGTTAAAAAACTTGAGATTTAAGGCGATTTTCCGTGGGATGGACGCTGGTTGACTTGCCGCCTGCCCCGCCGCAATTTACGGCGAACGGACTATTTCCGAAGGAGAAGACGGTGAAAGCGGCAAACAGAATCGACGAAATACGCGCGCTTAACTTTATCAATGGGGAATACCGCACGGGCGGCGGCAAGGTTTTCGAGAATATCAGCCCTGTGGACGGCAGCGTCATTTCGACGGTTCACGAAGCGAGCCGGGAAGACGTCAACGACGCGGTCAAGGCCGCCAAAGCGGCGCTTTCCGGACCCTGGGGCACCATGCCGCTCGCAGAACGCCTCAAGATCGTGTCGGGCATCGTGGACGGCATCACCGCCCGTTTCGACGATTTTCTGGCTGCTGAGGTCGCCGACACCGGCAAGCCGGTCAGTCTCGCCTCGCACCTCGATATCCCGCGCGGCGCGGCGAATTTCCAGATATTCGCTGACATCATGCGCAATCACCATGACGAGGCCTACCGCATGCCGACGCCGGACGGCACCGGCGCGCTGAACTACACAGTGTCGCGCCCCAAGGGCGTAATCGGGGTGATCTGCCCGTGGAACCTGCCGCTGCTGCTGATGACCTGGAAAGTCGGTCCGGCGCTCGCCTGCGGCAACACCGTCGTGGTCAAGCCGTCCGAAGAAACGCCTTCGACCGCCGCGATGCTGGGCGAAGTCATGAACGCAGTCGGCGTGCCGCCGGGCGTCTATAACGTCATTCACGGTTTCGGCCCGGACAGTGCGGGCGAGTTTCTGACCCAGCATCCGGATGTCGACGCGCTGACCTTCACCGGCGAAACGCGGACGGGCGAGGCGATCATGCGCAACGCAGCGACCGGCGTGCGCGATGTGTCACTGGAACTCGGCGGCAAGAACCCCGCGCTGGTGTTCGCCGATTGCGACATGGACAAGGCCATTGAGGGCACGATGCGATCGGCCTTCGCCAATTGCGGTCAGGTCTGCCTCGGCACCGAACGGGTCTATGTTGAGCGCCCGATCTTCGACGAGTTCGTCAGCCGGCTGAAAGAGGCCGCCGAAGGGCTTGTGCCCGGCCGTCCCGAGGACGAAAAAACCACCCTCGGCACGCTGATCAGCAAGGAACACCAGGAAAAGGTGCTGCGCTACTACGCCAAGGCCGCTGAAGAAGGCGCTACTGTCGTAACCGGCGGCGGCGTTCCCGACATGCCGGGTGACCTCGCCAACGGCGCCTGGGTGCAGCCGACCATCTGGACCGGGCTGCCGGAAACCTCCGCCGTCATCCAGGAGGAAATTTTCGGCCCGTGCTGCCATATTGCGCCGTTCGACACCGAAGAAGAAGCCGTGGCGCTGGCCAACGATACGCCTTACGGACTCGCGTGCTCGATCTGGACCGAGGACCTGACCCGCGCCCACCGCGTCGCGCCGCAGATGGAAGTCGGCATTTGCTGGGTCAACAGCTGGTTCCTGCGCGATCTCCGAACGCCTTTCGGCGGTTCCAAACAGTCCGGCATCGGTCGCGAGGGGGGGCATTACTCGCTCGAATTCTATACCGAGATGAGCAATGTCTGCGTGAAGCTGTAAGCCACGTTGGAGGAGACTATCATGGACACGTTACAGACCAATGCGCCGGAATTCGTCTGGCCCCACGACGATACCTCCCGGGTGCCGTATCAGGTCTATACCGACGAAAATCTGTATGCGCTCGAACAGGAGCGCATCTTTCGCGGACCTGTCTGGAACTATCTCTGCCTCGAATGCGAAGTTCCCAGTAACGGCGACTACAAGACGACCTATGCCGGCGATACACCGATCATCGTGGTGCGGGACGAAAACGGCGACATCAACGCCATGGTCAACCGATGCGCCCACAAGGGCTCACTGGTCTGTTACAAGCCGCGCGGCAATGTCTCGGAACTGAGCTGCGTATATCACAACTGGGTATACAACCTTCGCGGGGACCTTCAGTCCGTGGCGTTCAAGCGCGGCGTCGGCGGCAAGGGCGGACTGACGGAAGAATTCGACAACAGCCAGCACGGGCTGGAGAAGCTCCGGGTCGAACGGTTCCGCGGCATGGTCTTCGGCACTTTCTCGGACAGAACCGAGTCAGTGGCGGATTATATCGGCGAAGAACTCGTCGCCTCTATCGACCGGGTGCTGATCAAGCCGGTCAAGGTTCTCGGCTATCACAGCCAGATATTCCCCAATAACTGGAAGCTCTATGTCGAGAACAACAAGGATTCGTATCACGCAAGCCTGCTCCACGTGTTCCACAACACGTTCGGCGTAGTGCGCCCGACAATGGGCGGCGGCATCAAGATCAGCGACAGCGGCTGGCATCATCTGAGCTATACCCAGCGTACCGATATCGCCGACAACGAGATCGGCAAGGAAAAGGTCCGTTCGCGCCAGGACGAGTACAGTCTCCGCGACACTCGAATGATGGAGCACAGGCTGGAGCTGGGCGACAACGTCACCAACTCGATCCAGACCGTGTTCCCGACGCTGGTCGTTCAACAGATCCTGAATTGCCTCGCGACGCGACAGCTCATCCCGCAGGGCCCCAACCAGTCGGAACTGATCTGGACCATCCTCGGCTTCGAGGACGACGACGAAGACATGCTGAAGCTGCGCGTTCAGGCCAACAACCTCGTCGGCCCGGCAGGCTTTATCTCGATGGAGGACGGCGCGGTCGGCGGCTGGGTCCAGAGAACGGCCAGAGCCAATGGCAGTGAAATGACCGTCATGCCGATGGGCGGCCGCGCCATCGAACCGAGCGAGGGCTCGCGAGTCACCGAAGCCGCCGTCCGCGGCTTCTGGAAGGGCTGGCGCGACTGCATGGGGATCTGACAGATGGCCGTAGCTGAACTTGACGACGATCTGGCGCTGCGCCTGCGCATCGAAGCGCTCAACGCCGATTACATTCACTGCATCGACGATGACCGGCTGGAGGAATGGCCGGATTATTTCACTGAGGACGGCGTCTACCGCGTAACGACGCGCGAAAACGCCGATCTCAACATGCCCGTCAGCCTGATCTTTTGCGAAGGCAACGGCATGTTCCATGACCGTATTTCAGCGTTGCGCACCGCCAACATTTTCGAGCCGCACACCTACTGCCATTCGGTCAGCGCGCTCCAGATTCAGAAAAGCGCGAATGGCGTCCACACCACGAAGTCGAACTTCCTGATCACCCGCACTATGAGCGAAGGTGCGATGATGACCTTCGCCTGCGGACGATATCTCGACACCATCGTCGAGCAGGATGGTGAGTTGAAATTCAGTGAACGCACCGTGATCCTGGAATCGCGGCGGATCGATACGCTTCTGGTTATCCCGATCTGAACCTGTCAGGCGAAACGGTGGTCCGCCGGACCACCGCCACATGTGCCTTATCTATGCCGCCGCGCGCTCGGAAGCGCCCGACCGTCTGCGATTGCTCGAGCGGTTGCGTTTCTTCGCGGCGCCGTTTCCGGAATTTCCCGGATGCCGATGTCCATTGCCGCCTTTTCGAGGGCCGCCCCGCCCCCTGCCTCTGGGCTTTTCAGGCGCAGATTCGAATTCGCCGGGCGCAGGTTCATCGCCGATTACCGTCAATCGCTGTTTGATCAGCTTTTCGATATCCCGCAGATATCCCCGTTCGGTGGAATCGCAAAGCGAGATCGCGACCCCGCTCGCACCGGCGCGCGCCGTCCGGCCGATGCGGTGTACATAGCTTTCCGGCTCGTTTGGAATTTCGAAATTGATGACATGGCTGACGCCATCGATATCGATACCTCGCGCCGCAACGTCCGTCGCGACCAGAACACGGCTTTCGCCTTTCCGAAATTTCGTAAGCGCTTTCTGGCGCGCGTTCTGAGACTTGTTGCCATGGATCGCATCAGCGCTGACACCTGATTTTTCGAGCTGCTCGGCAACCCGATTGGCGCGATGTTTGGTACGCGTGAAAACGATAACCCGTTCAAGTTCGGCGTCCGCAAGAAGGTCTGTCAGATGATTCAGCTTTTCCTTGGCGCCAACGAAACGGACGCTTTGATCGATGGTTTCGATGGGCGTTGCCTGCGGCGTTATTTCGACCCGTACCGGATCCGAAAGAATGTCGCCCGAAAGACGAGCGATCTCCTTTGGCATGGTGGCCGAAAAAAGTAGCGTCTGTCGCTGTTGCGGCAGAACCGCCACGATTTTTCTGATATCGCGAATAAAACCCATATCCAGCATCCGGTCCGCCTCATCGAGAACCAGATATTCGATGGCATCGAGCCTGATCAGCCGCTGGTTCATCAAATCCAGCAGACGACCCGGGGTGGCGATAACGATATCGACACCGCGTTTCAGCGCCGCAGCCTGCGGCTTCTGGCTTACGCCGCCGAAAATCATCGTCTGGCGAAGATGAATATGTTTTCCGTAGGCGCGGACTTCATCGGCGATCTGGATCGCGAGTTCGCGCGTCGGTGCGAGAATGAGGGCTCTCGGCTTGCGAGAACTCCCGTCATTGTTGCGCGACAGACGGTGCAGAACAGGCAGCGCGAAGGCGCCTGTCTTACCGGTTCCGGTCTGCGCAATACCGAGCATGTCCTTGCCCTGCAGAAGTTGGGGAATCGACCCTGCCTGGATCGGTGTGGGGACGACATGGTTGCGCTCGGCGAGCGCACGCTGGATCGGATCGGCAAGGCCGAGTTCCGAAAATTTACTGATGGTCACTAAGTATTTTCCTTATGCGCCGAACGACGCGGTTCCCGTAAAGAACGGACCGTCGCCGGCAATTTTCCCTGACCCAGGCGCGGCCGGGACGGGCTGATTTTTATGATTGTTTCCGGGACTCTGGCGCGGCGATTAACCGTGCTTCGCGCTGTCGCGGGACAAGTTGAGACTGCTTAGATGGACCTTGCGCCTTAAAAAGTCAAGAAAATCAAAAATTTATTTTCAGTTCAGAGGGATCGGTACAGCGCCCTCGGGTTCGTTTCGCCGATCCGGTCGAGCTCCTCGTCGCTGAAGCCAGCCGTCCGCAGGACGTTCAGCGGATCGGGATCGCCGACCGGAAACGGCTCGTCGGTTCCCAGCACGATCCGGTCGATCCCGACCGCCTGCTTGAGAAACTGGAGCGCCAGCGACTCATTCAGGATCGTGTCGTAATGGAACTGACGCACATAGTCCGACGGCAGCTTCGCCGCGACATCGCCGGTCATGGCGCGGTCGGACGTTATGTGCATGCGGTCGAACCGGCCGATCAGAAACGGCAGATGGCCGCCGCCGTGCGACAGCACGACATCGAGTTTCGGAAAACGATCGAACACGCCGGACAGAATCATCGATCCGATGGTGAAGGTCGTATCCGCGGTATAGGCGCAGATCTGGTTCAGTCCGAAATTGCGCGCGCGTCCTTCCGATGCGGGCAATGCAGGGTGGATAAAGATGGGCATATCGAGCGCTTCGCACGCCGCCCAGAACTCGTCCAGCGGGCAGTCGCCGAGATTTTCACCGCGCATGTTGGCCGCCACGATCACCCCGACAGCGCCCATCGCCTTGCTGCGCTCCAGCTCCTTCGCGGCCAGCGCACCGTCCTGCAACGGCCCGGACCCCATCCAGGAAAACCGTTTGGGCATCCCCTCCGCGATACGCGCCAGGTTGTCATTGAGGACGCGATGCCATGCCGCACCCTGCTCCGGCGGCAGGCTGTAGCCGAAAATATCGGCCCAGACGCTCAGGATCTCCCGGTCGACCTCCTGCCGGTCCATCGCCTCGATCCGCCGGTCGACGCTCAGGATATTCTCGAAGAACGGTCGGATCTGCTGGCCGCCCTCGAACTTGCAGCAGTGACAGCCCGGCGGATGCTCGATCAGGCTGACGCCGTATTCCGCACCGCGCGTGCTGATGTCATCCAGAATGGCGGGTGGCACGAAATGGGCGTGAACATCGATGGTCATGCGGGTCTTCCTGTCTTTCCCTGGGGCTGTCTTTTCATGGCAGCAAGGATGGTCGGAATCGCGGGGCTGGGCAACCGGTGCTATCGTCCCCCCCGAACCGCTCCAGCTTTCCGGAACAGCGCGATGATTGTCGATATTCACCTCCACCTTCTTGCGTCGTACGACCGGATGGCGTCGATGCTTTCCGAGTTCCTCGGGCGCACCCCGGCTAAAGAGAACATGACGGTTCGGACAGTTCGGAGAAGCCGCCATTGAGCGAGTACGATGTCATCATCGTCGGCGCGGGCGCCGCCGGGCTGATGTGCGCGGCGGAGGCGTATAAACGCGGACTGCGCGTGCTAGCGCTCGACCAGGCCGAAAAGGTCGCGCAGAAAATCCGCATCTCGGGCGGTGGACGGGCCAATTTCACCAACCTGTACGCGTCGCCGGCAAATTTCCTGTCGGATAATCCCCGCTTCTGCATTTCGGCCCTGAAACGCTATACCCAGCACGATTTTATCGCGCTGGTCGATCGCCATCGCATCGACTGGGAAGAACGCGACCACGGCCAGCTGTTCTGCAAGGGGTCTGCGCAACAGATTATCGATCTGCTGCTGGAAGAAGCCCGCGGCATCGAGGTCCGGACCGCCGCCAGCGTGACAGGGATATCCCGGGAGGAGGACCGGTTCGTTCTCAGGACCGGCCGCGGCGATCTCACGGCCCCATCCCTCGTCATCGCCACCGGCGGCCCGTCGATCCCGAAGATAGGTTCCAGTACATTCGCCTATGACGTCGCCCGGCAGTTCGGGCTCAACGTGATCGAACCGCGTCCGGGTCTGGTCCCGCTGACATGGGACGCCGACATGTGGTCGCGCTTCAAGGATCTCTCCGGCGTTTCGCTCGACGCC
>Ga0181593_10000715_pt1 | contig 29227 bp, 28 predicted proteins | sample 071ome_19_FD_133756 | JGI IMG/M metagenome (GOLD analysis project Ga0181593, IMG submission 133756) | Coastal salt marsh microbial communities from the Groves Creek Marsh, Skidaway Island, Georgia - 071413AT metaG (megahit assembly) | ecosystem: Environmental > Aquatic > Marine > Intertidal...
AAACCCATAACTTAAAAACACAGCAAGCATACTCTATTTTTATGTCTGACTAGGAAGCGTGATGACTTTTAAAGGCTTTAATACTACTTTAGTATCAACATTCATTGAATTCTAGATTGTACTATGTCAAAAAATGGTTTACGCGCATATTGGAGTAGAGTTATAGAACTTGTTAAACAGGTTGATGTCATCTTTAATGCTTCTGCCGTTACGTTTAATTTATTTATTTGTGCAATCCCTTTCACCCTTATTCTCATATCAATCATTGGATATGTACTCTCTATTGATACAGCCTATACGGAGCTAGTGCGCTACGGCACGGAACTACTCCCGGATATTACCTACGAACAAACAAATTCCGTTACTCTTGAAAGTGAACGTATCGTACAGGCACTGTTAGCACCATTGATTCAAGGCAGAAATGTACTAGGTATCACAGGTATAATAATTATGCTTTTTTTCACCCAAAGTTTATTTCATAGCCTTAAACTTGTCCTGTTCAATGTTTTTGATATACAAAAGAGAAGTCATCCACTTAAAAGTATATTGGCAAATTTTTTAGGGCTTGGACTACTTGGTACGGTGTTTTTGTTTTTCAGTCTCTTAGTCTCTTTTGTTTCATTATTCGAATTGCGCACCATTGCCATTCCATTAACCGAGATTGTTATCGAACTACCATGGGTTTATGAAGTACTCGATATATTACTGCCCTTATTATTCACCTATATGCTCGCCTTTGTAATCTTCCGTTTCATGAGTGAACGGGAAATTTCTATATCCGACGCAATGCAAGGGGCCGCCTTGTTCACCGTACTCTTTGAAAGTGCAAAACTACTATTAAGTCTCTATCTAAGTTATGCCATGTCGCGCTATGAATTCGTTTATCAAGGCTACACGGTCATCATTGTTCTGGCACTGTGGGTTTTCTACCTATCAGTTTTATTTGTACTTAGCGCAATACTATTACGCGCAAAAATTGATCGTTATTAAATAGTTTAATGTTAAACTATTTTCTATTTTTAATGAACGTTATAACACAATACTTGTTATAGTGGTAGGTTCGCTTGGAACTATGCGATTGCACCCTCCATTAATTATCGGCATGCTTTCTGCTTTTCCTCATGTGAACCTTACAACTGATTCACAAACCTATTCATTAAAAAACGATTCACTATGAAAAAGAACCCTCTTTTTATTTTTACACTACTTATTCTTGGCGTTGCAAGTTTTGCCGCTACCCGTTACGCAGCATTATCTTGGACCGTAGATAAATCACATACCTCCATTACCTTTGAGGCCAAACACTTTTTTACTAATGTACCTGGTGCTTTTGAAAGCTATGAAGCAGAGGTTAACTTTGATCCTGAAAACTTAGAAGAATCTAGCATCAATGTACAAATCGATGTAAGCTCTATTAACACTAAAAACGAGCGTCGTGATAGCCATTTACAGTCGGCTGATTTTTTCCAATCCGATATGTATCCTCACATTACCTTTTCTAGCGATAAAATAATTTCCACTGGTGACAATAATTTTGAAGCTCATGGCACACTTACCATTAAGAATGTAAGTACCGAATTTGTTATGCCTTTCACTTTACTAGGTATAATGGATAGCCCATGGCAGAAAAACACCTTAATTGCTGGATTTGAATCTGAATTTTCACTTTTACGCAACGATTATAATGTAGGTACTGGTGATTGGATTTCTGATGCAGTTGTGGGTGACGAAATCAATGTGATGATTGATGTTGAGGTAAACACCCAGAAAAACTAAGTTTTTTGAAATTATTTTCAACTTAGTGGTGATAACCCACTATTTTAAGGCATTGCTTACGCAGTGCCTTTTTTTTATTAATCGGAAAATTGTACTTTTCATCATGAACAAAAAGTATCTCATTTTATTATTCTTGCTCGTAGTAGCCGCTGTTACTCGACTCTTCCCACACCCCTTAAATTTTGCGCCAATCGGTGCCATGGCCCTCGCTTCGGGGGCGTACTTTGGACGCAATATATGGGGCTTTTTAGCACCTTTAGGAATTTATTGGCTGAGTGATTTATTGGTCAACAATATTTTATATGCTGAGTTTTACAATAGTTTTGTCTTGTTCACCCCAGGATTTGGGTGGTTGTATCTAAGTTTTGCCGCAATTATAGTCCTAGGTTCTATCATTCTACGTAAAGTTTCTGTACCTAGAGTACTTGGTGGCGCTGTGGGTGCTTCCGTACTATTTTTTATCATTTCAAATTTTGGTGTTTGGCTATCTGACCCAGATTATCCACTTACCTGGAGCGGTTTAGTTCTTTGCTACGAAATGGCCATCCCTTTCTTCCGCAGCACCTTAGCTAGTGATTTATTGTACTCGGGAGCTTTCTTTGGTCTTATGGAATGGGCTAGGCATTCATCTTATTCTTGGTCTTGGGGCGAAAAAACCGCCTAACCCCTCTTTTTTCTAAATTTACTACATGTTTGAGTTATTCCCTGATCAGCCGGTATACGACTACCCTACGCTTATAAATGTAGGCTACTCGCTTATTTGGGCATTTGCCCTGTCCTCGCTTATTGCGATCACCCATCGTATCACCTACACAGGCCCGGAATACCCAAAACACTTATTTCAATCGCTAGCGCTTGGTTCTATCGTTGCAGCAATGGTTATGATGGCGATAGGTGACAGTTTAGCTCGTGGCCTTGGCGCTTTTGGAGCCCTTGCCATGATTCGTTTTCGGACTAGAATTTCAGATCCAAGGAACATTTTATTCATATTCGCCTCTCTAAGTAGTGGTCTTGCAGTAGGAGTGTATGGATTCACCATTGCTTTTACGGGGACCATTTTATTTTGTGGGATGGCTTTGGTACTACACTTTACCACCTTCACTACTCGAGGACAAATCAAGGCGGAACTGTCCATACGAATGCTAGATGCGAATGCCCGTTCAAACGTACGTTCAACTTTACAGTCGTTCACCCAACAGTATCATGAAAAAGGTACTGCTCTACGTGATGAGCGCATCAATGCACGCTTTTCAATCGTTTTACCCTATCCAAACGACCATTTCCCACTATTGGAATCTCTTCGTGCCTTAGATGGAGTTGACCGTGTATCCATCTCTTACAATGAATCTATGGAAGAGATATAGGAGCAGCATATGGATCATAAGCAGTCTTTTTATTGGTTTGCTGGCATACTGATAGCCTCACTACTTCTCGTTAACACTCAATTCTTCAAGGGTAACACTTCTTTTTTAGGGGTCAGTTATTCCGATGCCTACACCATTAATTCTGACCGCGCGGCTACGGTAATCAAAACATATGTATCTCCTGGCAAAACAATCTCCGAAGGCGACACATTAATTACTTTGTACAGTCCCGAACTAGAATTGGACATAGAAAAATTACGCAAGGAACTCATGCTCATGGAGTCAGAGATTGATGAAAAGAGTGAATTACTTGAATCCGAACTCGCTTTATTTGATTCCGAAAAGCGACAAAGAGAACAAGAATTCAGTGCAGAAATAAACCTGTTAACTCAACGTTTAGCCCTTCAGAAGAAACTCAGCGGCAATGAAACAAGCTCCTCTGATGAATTCAATCAAAGCAACGAACTACAGCTACAAATTGAATCGTTGAAACAACAACTCTCCTTAGAATTACAAGCTATTGGTATTCGAGTGAATGATGTAACCCAAGAACATCTGTTTGATGTATCCCAAATCCGTGCTCGCCAAGAATTAGCTAGGCAAGAGTTAGACTGGAAAGAGCGAATGGTGGATAATTTAACCCGTGTAGCTCAAGCAAACGGTGTTGTAGAACGAGTGTATGTAAAGCCTCAAGAACAGGTAGACTCTTTCACCCCCCTATTGTCATTAAATCCTCGTCATCCAACCTCTATAGTAGGTTATCTTGTCGGTCAAAAAGATAGAAATAAACAACTTGGTGATACCGTTCTGGTTCGGTCTTCCGAGCAATCAAGCCTAACTAGCACCGGGGTTATCACAGGTTTTGGTTCGGTAGTTGCCCTCCCTACCATTCTTCAAAACTCAAGCTCAATAACTACCTTTGGACTTGAGATATTCGTTGAAATTCCAGAGGATAATCCACTTCCCGTCGGCGAGAAAGTAATTATTGAGTAGTATGAAACGCATCATATTACTTATTGGATCCATACTCTTTACCTATATTTCAAGCAGTCTGGCACATGCATCCCTAAAGGTTTCGATAGTTGAGTTTGGTACTTCCATCCAAAAACCAACTACTCACATTAGCCCGTCAGACACACTGGATCGTCTCCGATTTATTCGTCTTTCTTTTGAACACCAATCCATACAAACCTTCCAAGAACAAGCTACCCTTCTTAACCCATCAAAAGCACGACAAGCATTAATGGAGGAAATTGAATTTCGCATCTCAAATGATGAGTTTCAACCTCAAGATCAACGTTATGATCTTCGATTTCAACCAACTAATCCTCTCATTAGAAAAAAAACAGTAGAGCTTTATAAAAACAGAAAATTGCAGCTTCAAGCCGATGCCTCAAAAGCGTTGGAAGAAGAAGTGCTTGAACGCTATGAGCTCATTATTAATTGGATAGAAACCCAACAGGCTCTGAGCCTTGTAGAGGAACGAATAAGCCTTAATCAACAGCGTCTTACCTGGCTAAAGCAATATCCAGGTGCCGACTTTTTCGATGCACAAAACTTTACAGAGGCCCATGCAGACGTGTTGAAACTGTGGAGTGAAAAGACCGATTTAGAGCTTAAAATCGAGGATCTCTATCGTACTATTCGTTCGAAGATGGGTGATGACGCTATCGGTGAATTCATCATACCGTGGGAAAAAGGCAACAATGTGCACACCCAGGATATTCAAGCTCAGATACTCAATCCAGCAAATGAATCTCTTTCGCAACCTCTTCAGGTCTATTTAGCCCAACTTGCCGTACAAGAAACACAGATAGAGCAGGAGATTGAACGGGTTAATTTTGATGTGGGTTTTATTCAAACCGAATATTTTCCAAATAGAATGAACAAGAGTTTAGTGGGAATTTCAGCGGGTATTTCTCTACCCTTATTTCAACGAGACCGAGCTGAGTTAATGGATTTAACAATAGAAGAAAAAGAGCGTAGTCTAGACCTTCTAAACGAGCAGAAACAATACACACTTGAACAGTACTACTGGAAATCACATGTTCAGCTTCTTCTCGAAAAGTACATAGAGTTGCAACATCTCCATGCCCAAATGAATCTTCAAGAAATGCAGCAAACCCTTCAAACATTAGATGATTATGAACCCCTAAAAGGTCTTGAATGGCAGGAGATGCAACTGGATTGGAAAGAAATCGACCAACAATGGTATATCGAATTACTCAAAAGCTATATTGGTTATTTAAGTAGCACTGGACTTCTATCTAAAGAACCTATGATAGATTGGTTGGATGCCGAATCATACTAATTCCATTAATACTCAGAAATCATGTCATCCCTACAACCTCCCCGATACCTCATCACTGGCGCAAGCTCTGGTATAGGGGAAGAACTTGCTCGCCAATTAGCTGAAAAAGGGTACACGATTGGCTTGATAGCTCGTAGAAAAGAACGATTAGCTACTTTAAAGCAGGAACTCAAATACAAACCAGGAAAGGTATTCATCTACGCTGTAGATCTTGCCAATGAGGCAGAAAGTACACAAGCATATACTAAACTACTCTCCGATATGGGCGGACTAGATGGTATTATTTTGAATGCTGGTGTAGGCAGAGATGACCTTAAAGCTCCTTGGGAATCCGACGCTCAAACTATTGATATAAATATACGTGCATTTGCACATGGTCTTCACTGGGCCTTTGCTCACTTCCAAAAGCAAGGTCACGGCCATATCGTGGGTATGTCATCCATCGCATCTCATCTAGCCTCTGGACATGCTCCTGTGTACACAGCTAGTAAACACTTCGTATCAAATTATATGACTGGATTTCGGATGAAAGCGAATGCTTTAGAAATAAAGCTCGATATAACCGATATACGACCTGGTTATGTGGTCTCAGAAATGACCCGAGACAATCCTCACACTTTTTGGATGGCTTCTACTCAGAGGGCGGTTGAGATGATGATTAAAGGAATAGAAAAGAAGAAAAAGCGAATTTATATCACTAAACGATGGCGTCTAATGGCGGAACTTGCCGATTTAATTCCCTATTTCATTTGGAATCGGCTGTCTTTTTAGAACGTCGACAACGCTCACTACAATATCTAACTTGCTCCCAATCTTTTTTCCACTTCTTTCTCCAAGTGAACGGCCGTTCACAAACCGGACAAATTTTGGTTGGTAGCTCTGATTTCTTCAACCCGAGAAAAATTAGTTTTCGTGGTCTTGCTGCTTTTTCCGTGCACTAATTTTCATTTTCGCAAGTTCACGCTTATTTAACGTTTTGATACGGTTTTCATTCACATGCCTAGCTACCATATACACCTCGTCTAAATAGCTACGCCAAGTATCGGAAAACAAACTTCTGGTAATTTCTGAAATGTTTGATTTCACACTTTTGTAATCCAAGGGATGTTCTGTTTTAGGTTTTTTCCCTGGGATCAGATACAACTTATGCTCTCTTTCGGATTTTTTCATAACTCTTTTCTAAATCTATAATAGGTGCTGCAAACATTGATTGATTGTACTGATAGGGCTTATGTCGTAACGCTAAAGGCACCTTTTTTAATTCCCTACACCACAATCTAACATATTCTCCTGAGGAATCGTAACGATCTGCCTGTAATTCAATGTTAAAAAATCTGTTCCTTGGGTCATGCCCTAATGTGGCATTATACATCCAATTTCCATAGTTCGATGCCGGATCGTAATCCAATAACATGGACTCAAAATATTCAGCGCCCCAACGCCAATCCATATTTAGATTCTGCGTAAAAAAACTAGCTACATTTTGTCGCCCTCGATTACTCATGAAACCCGTTGTAGCTAATTCACGCATGTTGGCATCTACAAAAGAAAAGCCCGTTCGACCCGAAATCCAAGCTTCAAAATAATCCTTGTTGTTTTGATATTCTCGAATATTGGATTGTATTCCACCTTTGTGAAACCATTTTCGGCCGTATTTTAATGCAGCGAATCGGAAAAAATCTCTCCATAAGAGCTCAAAAATAACCCAATAGGTTGAGTCATTCTTGGTACGTTGGCGTTCATAGTTATGTATTTCGCTGGCAATCATGCGAGCAGACAAACTCCCATTAGCCAACCAAGGCGAAAACTTGGTCGAGTAATCCGTCCCTACTAAACCATTTCTTGTTTTTTTATACGCAGCTACCAAATCTGTTTGCCACAAATAGTAATCCAACCTTGCTAAGCCTGCCTCTTCCCCGCCTTTGAACAAATGCTCCCATTCAGATTTTTGCATATCTAGCTCGTCAGTAAAATCCACTTCTGGATACATAGGAGCTAGCCCCAAGGTTTCTATTCCTTGTAATCGTTGGTCTGTATGTTCACGTTCAGCATAAACCTTAAGAGCATAGGGATCCTCCCCCCAATCGTTTTTTTGTAACCCATTTGCTTTCTTAGGGGTAGGTACCGGCTCGGGTATGGAGGCATATTTTTCTACTTTATTTCGAAATGAACTAAACCCGTTCGGTAAATTTTCCAATGTAAAAGGAAGATTTTCCGGATCCATAAGTGTGCCCGTCCAAAACCCTTCCCATTGAGCTGAAGAAAGTTCATAAGCTAGTGCTGCTTCGATTTGTGATTCCTCATACGCATATTCGTAGGAAAAAAAGAGCTTAGCATGTGGTATTGAATTGAGTAATTTTGGAAAAAGTTCTTCCGGCTTGGCATTTAAGATGAGTAAATCTAAGCCGATACTCTGTAACTGTGTGCGCAGACTCTCTAGAGATTCACGTAAAAATCGTCTTCGATGGGTCCCCATTCTAGCTAAGCCAAAAGAGGTCGCCTGAAATGTTCTTGGATCTAAGAGGTAGATAGGTTGAACCAAACCTTGTTTGATTGCGGCATGTAAACATGGATTATCATGGATTCGGAGATCGTTTCTAAACCAAACAAAGATTGGATTTTGTGGATGATTAACACTCATAGATGGCTTGGATTAGGTGGTCTGAGTTATGACGAGAAAATCTAGACACTTTACTCATCATATTGCTCATTTTAATTTCTTTACATAACAAAACGAGAAGCTCGCACAGGTTGTTCCCGTAGTCCTTATCTTTCAAAAAAAAATATATTATGCAAAAAGTCGTACGTATAGGTGGTGACGGTATCGGAATTGAAATAACAGAAGCGGTCAGCACTATTCTAGAACAAGCAGGTGCTCAAATAGAATGGATAGATGCCCGTGCAGGACTCGGAGCCTATGAAGAATTAGGAAGTCCACTTCCCGATGAAACAGTTGCTGCAATTCGAGAGTACAAAGTACTGTTGAAAGGTCCGCTTACAACACCAGTAGGTACCGGTTTTCGCTCTGTAAATGTAGCTCTTCGGCAGCATTTCGATTTATATGCCAACATTCGTCCCGCACGGACCCTTCCTAGCATTGATAGTCCCTTTAAGCAGGTTGATATGGTTATCTTCCGAGAAAATACTCAAGGCCTTTATATTGGTAAAGAGCGCTGGGTAGATGAGGACAAAAAAACCCATGCCGAAAGTATTGCAGTGGTTACGGAGCAGGCTAGTGAGCGTATCATTCGAGCTGCTTTTGAATACGCCGTCACCCATGATCGCCAAAAAGTAAGTTTGGTACACAAAGCAAATATTCTAAAGTTCACTACCGGGCTATTTTTGGAGGTTGGTAAACGTGTGGCCAAAGAGTATGGCAGCATTGAATTTGAAGACTTAATCGTTGACAATATGGCTATGCAAATGGTAATGAGACCGGAACGTTTCGATGTGGTGGTAACCACTAACTTGTTCGGTGATATTCTTTCTGATTTGGCTTCGGGTTTGGTGGGTGGATTAGGTGTAACCGGCGCGGCAAATATGGGGGATGAACAGGCGATGTTCGAAGCCGTCCATGGTTCTGCACCCGATATAGCTGGTCAAGGAAAAGCCAATCCAATGGCTTTATTGTTCTCCTCTCTAATGCTTTTAGAGCATATAGGACAAAACAAGGTCGCCAACAACATTAGCAAAGCTATCTATAAGACACTGGTAGAGAAGAAAGTTTACTGTACCCCAGATATTGGCGGTAAGGGGACTACACAAACCTTCACCCAAGCGGTTATTGATAACCTTTAGAGCAGCGCGTTAAGCCCTGTATTTATTAGTGATATTAGCAGGCTAAATATCGCAGCCCAAGTAAAATTTCGAATTCGAAGTCCATCAACCAGTTTATCAATAAGCATGATTAAGGCTGCGTTAATGACGAGCATAAATAAGCCTAGAGTCAATACAATGAAAGGGATGCTTAGTATGACTAAAATGGGTTTTAGCAGTACATTAACGAGTGATAAGCCTAAGGCAACACCCAAGGCAGTCCAATAACTTCGGATTTCAACTCCATCTAAGAGACGAGCGGATATAAATACTGCTAGGCTAAGAACTAGAAAGTTTACCATGATTTTCCTGTTTGTTTTTTTAGAGTATACGAAAGAGTGCGGCTTTTGTTGGAGTGTTATCGGACTTAGTTTCACAAATTTGGATTAGCAGAGAATTAACATTTTATGACTATATTTTGGGTGTTAGATGGCATTCAAAGTGTAAGCAGGCATATTGAGTGTTATGTATAATTAGATCAAAAAAACTAGTAACTCCGTTGAATTATCTACTTAAAGCATTCGATGAACTTACTGCTCTAGACAGCATGCTCATCTACCAGCTTCGTCAACAGGTTTTCATGCTAGAGCAAGAATGTTTATACCCCGACATTGACGGCGTAGATCCTTCCTGTTCTCATCTGTTAGGAATGCAGGAAAATGAGCTTATTTCCTACCTAAGAATAGTACCTCCTGGACATCATTTTAAAGAACCAGCACTCGGAAGAATTATAGTTACTCCCGAAAATCGAGGGGGGAATCTTGGCCCTGAACTCATTCGAATGGGCATACAATTATGTCGCAAAAACTTTCCAAATAAAGCTATCTCTATCGAAGCCCAGTTCCCATTGCAAACATACTATGAGCAATTTGGTTTCGTTGCTTTGGGTCCAGTGTACCAAGTAGACAATATTCCCCACATTCATATGAAATTGGAATTTTTGGATGAATCCTAAGGTAGATCATTACTTTAAGAATGGTTGTGGTCGATGTCCACATTATCAAACGCCTGCATGTAAAGTGCATCCTTGGTCCGATCTGCTTGTTCAATTGCGTGAATATCTGTTGGAATCTGAACTTACCGAAGAATTCAAGTGGTCTCAACCCTGCTATACCTTAAACGGAAAAAACGTAGTCATTTTGACTACCTACAAGGATTTTACCTGCCTCGCTTTTTTTAAGGGCTCCTTGATGAATGATCCGGAAGCCTGGCTCATAAGCCCAGGTGAGCACTCGCGCCATTGACGACAATTACGTTGGACTTCTCTGGATCAAATAAATAAAGATCGAATTTTAATTATGGAGTACTTGGCAGAAGCTATTCGCGTCGAAAAGGCGGGTTTGCAGGTTCCACCAAGTCCTTCCATTTCAGATATTCCAGATGAATTACAGACTGCATTTAATGAGGATCCACCTTTTGAACAAGCCTTTTATGCCTTAACACCTGGCAGACAAAGGGGCTACATCATTTACTTTAGTCAAGCCAAACAGTCCCAGACTCGTGTCAATAGAATAGACAAGTATCGATCTCAAATATTGTCTGGATTAGGTATGCAAGATGCTTATCGATTATCACAAAAGAAGTATAATTAAGCAGCTTATTTAGTCTTCAAGGGTCAACTCACTAGGATTGATTGTTTCTTCTGTACCAGCGGTTACGAGCGTAGTGTTGTAGATCGACCACCGTATCTCTCTCATCTACAATTTCTAAGCCAAGTAGGGATTCAATGATGTCCTCCATCGTGATAATCCCTTCAACTCCACCGTACTCATCAACTATTAAGGCAATATGTTCTTTTCTTTCGAGCATTTGTTCCCAAACTGTAAGTAGGCTTGCCTGTTTTGGGAAAATTAATATAGAACGTACATACTGTTCTAAGTTCACCAACTCAGTGCCAGTTGCCAACCCCTCCAAGACGTCTGGCCGGTATAAATACCCTACAATTTCTTCTTCTCCATCTTTATATACCGGTATTCTCGAGTAACTTTGAAATTTATCTTCTTGCAAAAAATCCTGTGGATTAAGACCAATATGTGCGGTTTGTACCACCACTCTAGGGGTCATTACATCCGTTATCTTTAATTTTTTTAGCCCTAGAATATTTTGAACAACTCTGGCTTCGGTATCGGTAATCACCCCTTCGGATTCTCCCAAATTTGCGAGAAAGGCTATCTCTTCGCGTGATGTGTATTGCTCTTTCTTACCTTTTGTAATGGAACGGGTAATAAATGCCGATAGAAAAACAAGAGGATAACTCAATACGATGAATATTTGAATAGTGTAAGCTGTAAAAGCACCTAACTTTTTCCAATAAAGAGCCCCAATTGTTTTAGGTATAATTTCAGTAACAACTAGAATTAACAGGGTTAATATCGCTGAAATAAGCCCAAAATAAGCTTCTCCAAACACCGCTACCGCCTGTGCCCCAACCCCTGCTGCGCCTACCGTATGTGCCACGGTATTCATAGATAAGATAGCCGATAGTGGTCGATCAATCTCTTGTTTAAAGCGCATAAGCTGGGATGCCCACTTCGATCCTTTGTCTTCCATTAATTTGGCATGAGACAGAGGAGTCGTGAGAAGTACGGATTCTAAGATTGAGCACAGAAAAGACACGGTGAGTGCCAATGTGAGATAGAGTAAGAGTAGAATCATGTATTCGTGTATAGGTAGTGTCTTGACCTACTTTAATATACGTCTATTTAAAAAATGTTACTGCAAAACAAGTTAATGAGTGCAACTCTATTCCACGGTCACCGATTTAGCTAAATTCCTTGGCTGATCCACATCACAGCCCCTATTTACCGCGATATAGTAGGATAACAATTGAAGTGGAATAACGCTTAATAAAGGACTTAGTTCATCCATTGTAGCAGGAATTTCAATCACGAATTCAGCAAGATTTTTTACCTCTTCATGCGAAGGATTGGCCACTGCTATTATTCGACCTTTTCGCGCTCTCACTTCCTCTATGTTACTTACCATTTTATCGTTCGTATGATTAGTCGCAGAAATAACCAGAACAGGCATCATTTCATCAATTAAGGCAATAGGTCCGTGTTTCATTTCTGCTGCTGGGTAGCCCTCAGCGTGTATGTAGGAAATCTCCTTGAGCTTCAGTGCCCCTTCTAAGGCCACCGGAAAACTATACGATCGTCCCAAGTACAAAAAGTTAGGAGCATAGGTAAACAGCTGTGAAATGCGTTCTATTTCTTCGTGTTGATCCAATATTTCTTGGATTTTAGTAGGTATTTGACTTAGTGCTTTGATGAGCTCATCGGCTTTCTTTGCCGTAATGGTTTCCCGGTACTGAGCTAGCTGTATGGCCATCATAGTTAACACGGTAACTTGCCCAGTAAAAGCTTTAGTAGAAGCGACTCCGATTTCAGGCCCTGTATGTAGGTATACTCCTGCATCGGTTTCTCTAGCAATGGTAGATCCTACCACATTCACCACACCAAGAACCGTAGCACCCTTCGACTTTGCCTCTCGAAGCGCAGCCAAAGTATCGGCTGTTTCCCCACTTTGTGATATCACAATTACCACATCATCAGGATAAATCAATGGATTCTTATATCTGAATTCAGAGGCATATTCTACTTCAACAGGAATTTGTGCCAGGTCTTCAAACAGATATTCGGCCACCAGACCCGAATGCCAGGATGTACCACAGGCCGCAATAATAATACGTCGGGCACTATGTAACTTATCCATAACCTCGGTTAAACCACCTAGTACAATTTTACCCTCCTCAGGTTGAATCCGCCCACGAAGCGAATCGCCAATAGTTTTGGGCTGCTCAAAAATTTCTTTAAGCATAAAGAAAGGATATCCACCCTTTTCTATTTCTTCTAGACTCATTTGAAGCTCGTGCACTTTTTTATCCATTAACACGTAAGAATTATCTTGTACTTCGTAGCTATCTCGCCTAATTACCGCCGTCTCATTATCATCTAAATAGACTACCTTATCGGTATATTCGGCGACCGCAGAAGCGTCACTAGCAACAATCATTTCGTTGTCTCCAACCCCTAATAACAAAGGAGAACCTCGTCTAGCTACCACCATCAAATCTGGGAAATCTTCATGCAATACCGCTATCCCATAGGTTCCATTTACTTGCCGTGTAGCCAATTGAACGGCTTTTTCCAGACTTAACACTTCTGGGTCTTTGTAAAATTGTTCAATCAACTTAGCCATGATTTCCGTGTCTGTATCGGAGTAAAAAACATGACCTTGAGATTGAAGTTGCACCTTCAATGCCGTGTAATTTTCAATAATCCCGTTATGCACCACGGCTATTTTACCATTGGTTGATGTATGAGGATGTGAGTTAACATCATTGGGCTCTCCGTGTGTAGCCCATCTAGTATGCCCTATACCTATTTCCGCCTTATCGGATGTTGAAAGCATAGCCTCTAATTTGGCGACCTTGCCCTTACATTTAGTAACCTTTAATGCATCGAGGATAACGGCAACCCCGGCTGAATCGTAGCCCCTATATTCAAGGCGTTTTAATCCTTTGACAACCACATCTTGGGCGCTTCGCGCACCAATGTACCCAACTATTCCACACATAAAGCTTTAGATTTATTTATTAATACCAGTAATTTAGCAATTTAGCTTAAAATATGACTATTATGCTTAAATAGTAATTTATGAATCAATAAAGCTAAAAAGAGACTATGCAGCTGTGTTTTTTTTCCGATGTGAAAGGCCAGCGGTTCGATCCTTTAACACTTACGCGTCCAGTAGAAGACTTGCGGGTTGGTATCCTAACCATTCAGGACAAATGGGAGCGTTGGTTACATCTACCCACCAAAGCTCGAATTTGCAGACCTTACCTAACACCATTATACAACAACAGCACTATTGAACCAGACCACGATTGTCTGTGGATTAACGCCCGTTTTTTACCCGATCATTCACTTATAGAGCAGCTTAAAAGCCTTCTTGCAGGACAGGCCCTTACATACTCGACTGCTCAAGATGACGGTGCAGTGGCTGAAAGCACAGAGCTTGTAGCGGTTGTGTTATCAGGACAACAAAGCCTCGATTGTTTACTGAAATGTGAACATATCAATAATCCTGCGCACTGGGTTCAGACACTATTGAGCGCCTCAGAAAGTTCAAAACAATATACGAGGAAAGCTAAAAAACTAGATTACTTGTGGGATATATTGCAATTAAATAGCAGTGAAATTGAAGCTGATCTTGGGCTAATCTCTCTACCTACTGTTGAAGAACATGACCTAAGGACTAACCTCCACGTCATGCATCCGGAACGGATTTTTGTACATCCATCGGCCCATTTGGAACCTGGAGTTATTTTGGTGGCAGAAGATGGCCCAATTTATATTGGAGCAGGAGCAACCATTGAAGCCGGCAGTATTTTAAAGGGTCCACTAGCTATTTGTGAGGGTGCCGTTACAAAAATGGGATGTCGAATTTATGGAGGTACTACCATAGGACCTGTGAGTAAAGTAGGTGGAGAGGTATCTAATACCATCTTTCATTCCTACTCCAATAAGGCACATGATGGTTATATGGGTAATTCGTTGGTTGGACAATGGTGCAATATGGGTGCTGACAGTAACACATCTAATCTAAAAACCAATTATGGGCTCATATATCTAGAAGATTGGAACAGTCGACAAGCCTATGATATCGGTTTCCAATTCTTTGGTTCGGTTCTAGGTGATCATTCTAAAACAGCCATTAACGCCATGCTAAATACTGGAACCATGTGTGGGGTATGCTCAAATATCTTTTTATCAGCGTTTACTCCTAAACACATACCCTCCTTTAGTTGGCTCACAGATGCTGGAAATAGTACCTATCGGTTTGATAAAGCCGTGGAAGCCATGAAAGCGATGATGGCTAGGCGTGACATCGAATTTGAACCAGGCTACCAAAGTGTAATGAAGCATCTGTTTGATCAGGCCACGCTTAATAATCGTTAAAGTACTCGCCTTGCAGTCAAATAACGCACACTCCAATAACGCGCATTTAGATCAGATATCATGACCCCTCCTGTCGTACCCGCGTGTAAAAAATGTCGCCTGTCAACCATTACACCCACATGATAGGTGGTTGGTCCTGTTTTAAAAAAGACCAAATCACCTAAATCTACCCGTTTGCGCCGTATTTTCTTTCCCACCTTCATCTGTTCCAAGGTTGTGCGAGGTAGTTTTTCGCCCAAATAATCATCAAATACCACCTGCATAAAGGCCGAACAATCAACCCCTTTAAGGGTGGTTCCTCCCCATTGATAAGGCGTTCCTCTCCATTCGGTGTATGCTCGCTTCAACCGGTTGAACGTTCGCACTTCTGCTAAACCTGCAGACCGGCTCATGGTGGGAATAAAACGTTCTGATGGCTCACTAGACGCAGGTGTGGTTACACTGTTAGTACTACCACAAGCACCTAGAAGTAGACTTAATGTGATCAATAATAGTAGTGCAGAAAACTTCAAACGATTTAGTACAATATTTGGGTTAACAGTAGATGATGTACTAATTTAGTAAATTATTTGTATAACCTAACTTCTGCAACAGACTATGCCAATGCAACTTTTAGTGAATATTGATCATATTGCTACACTACGAAACGCCCGGGGTGAAGGCTACCCAGTACCTGCACAGGCCGCCCAAATTTGCGAAAAAGCAGGCGCCGCGGGAATCGTCTTTCACTTGAGGGGAGATCGTCGTCATATCATGGACCACGATTTACCTGAACTCAAGGAATCAGTACAAGGGGTATTGGATTTTGAGATGGCTGCCACTGAAGAAATGATCGAGTTACTGCATCAGGTACAACCCGATATATGCACCTTGGTTCCAGAAGGTCGGGAAGAACTAACCACCGAAGGCGGTTTACATATAGCTGCTATCTATGAAGACTTCCAAAATCGAGTTTTTCCAGCAATACGAAATGGTGCAGCTGGTTCGAAAGTTGAAATTAGTTTATTCGTAGACCCTAATCCAGACGATATTCAGGGGGCTATAGAACTAGGTAGTGACGCCATCGAGCTACACACCGGAACCTACGCCAACGCCTCCACCCCATCCGCTGCACAGGAAGAACTAAACCGCCTAGCAACGGCCGCTAAAATGGCGCACGCTGCCGGGCTAAAAGTAAACGCTGGCCATGGTTTAAACCAAGAAAACCTAGCACCCTTTCTTCACGCCGTCCCACATCTAGCCGATATTAGCATAGGACATGCACTCATAAGCGAAGCTGTATTCCATGGCTTAGCCAACACAGTTAAGGCCTATATGACCATTATAGAACAGGTAAAAAAGGAACAGCGCTAATGAGTTCCACTCATTTTTCTGGATACGCCGCTATTCTAGGACGACCAAATGCAGGTAAGTCCACCCTTATGAATGCTCTGCTTGGAAGTAAACTTTCCATCGCAACTCATAAGGCACAGACCACCCGCCATCAAATCATGGGGATTTACAGTGAGGAAGATTGCCAAATCATTTTTTTAGATACTCCTGGGATTATCCAGCCCAAATACGAACTTCAAAAAGCGATGATGCGCTTTGTTGAGAAGGCCGAAAAAGAAGCGGATGTCATGCTCTTGTTGCTTGATCTTAAACGTAGTTTTATACAGCAGGAACGGGACAAAAAAAATACCCCAAATGCTCCTACTGAATTGGTTGATCACGAATTATTAGGACACGTCCGATCCCAGCACAAACCCGTTATATTGGTATTGAACAAGATGGATACGGTGTCCGAGGAATGGTTAAAAAAAGTGCAAGCAGCATATGAAGAGGCCTTCACTTTTGCTGGAATTCAAGCCATATCGGCACTCGAACAGCACGGCATACCCGCCTTAATCGATCAACTCAAAACCAAGCTACCCAAGGGTCCTGCATTTTACCCAAAGGATGAGTTAAGCGAGCATCCCCTCCGATTTTTTGTATCTGAATTCATTCGTGAACAGTTGTTTTTAAATTATCATGAAGAATTACCATACTCAGCTACCATCGAAATACTAGAGTACCAGGAATCCCCTGAAATAGATCGAATTATGGCCGATATCGTGGTCAATCGAAATTCTCAAAAAGGCATGATTATAGGGAAAAAAGGGGCTGCTATAAAACAATTAGGCATTCAGTCCCGTGCAAGTATTGAATCTTTTTTAGACAAACAAGTACACTTAGAATTACATGTAAAAGTACGAGAAAAATGGCGCGAAAAAGAACATATGGTCCGTAATTTAGGATACAGAGAATAATTTTTTCGTTGGCTCTTGCATCAAAAGTAGAACAGTGTTAGTATTACAACTCAAGCTCATTAAGCTTGTATGTTCTTTAAAAGTTTAGCTTCTCATTACGAAAGGCGGAGGGATCAGGCCCTGTGAAGCCTTGGCAACCGGCTATATATGTCACTCGACGGCGAGCACATGTATAGACAAGGTGCCACATCCTGCTTTGTGATTGAATCGTTCAATCCAAAGAAAGATGAGTTCGATCCGCTTATAGTTAAGCCTTGTTCGAATTCATCCGAGCAAGGCTTTTTTCGTTTCATACACGATGTTAATGACTCACAAATAACATTCATTTATCAAATACGAATAACTATGAGTACTTTATCAGAACGTAATTTACGTTTCGAAACCAAACAATTACACGCTGGACAACAGCCCGATCCAACCACTGGTTCGCGGGCGGTTCCCATCTACCAAACGACCTCCTATACCTTTAAGGATACCGATCATGCAGCCAATCTGTTTGGACTAAAAGAATTCGGGAATATTTATACCCGAATTATGAATCCCACCACCGATGTATTTGAGCAAAGAATTGCAGCATTGGAAGGCGGGGCTGCGGCTGTGGCTACGGCCTCGGGCCAATCAGCTCAATTTTTAGCTATCACCACCATAGCCCAAGCTGGGGATAACATTTTATCTACCCAAAATCTTTATGGTGGAACCTACAATCAGTTCAAGGTTACTCTTCCACGCTTAGGCATTCAAGTTCGTTTTGCTGAAGAAGATACCGTAGAAGCCTTTGAACAATTAATCGATGACGATACCAAGGCCATCTATGTGGAATCTATAGGAAACCCTAGAGGAAATGTGGCCGACTTTGAAGGACTTGCTCAGCTTGGTCAAAAATACGGTATCGCCTTGGTTGTTGATAATACCTTTGGTGCTGGCGGGGCCCTGGTACAACCTATTGCCCATGGAGCTAATATTGTAACTGAGTCAGCTACTAAATGGATTGGAGGTCACGGCACCTCTGTTGGTGGAGTAATTGTAGATGCAGGTAATTTTAATTGGGGGAATGGTCGCTATCCTTTGTTCACAGATCCAGCTCCAGGGTACCATGGAATCAATTTCTGGGAAATATTTGGATCAGGCGGTCCTTTTGGGAATATAGCCCTTGCCATCCGTGCACGGGTAGAAGGACTACGAGATGTTGGTCCTGCCCTCTCACCTTTCAATAGCTTTTTGCTCTTGCAAGGCTTGGAAACTTTATCCTTAAGAGTAGAACGACACACCTCAAATGCGCTGGCTCTAGCGAATTTTTTACACCAACACGATAAGATTGCTTGGGTAAATTATAATGGATTAGAAGACCACCCCTATCATGAACGAGCCAAAAAGTATCTTAAAAATGGCCAGTTTGGAACACTGTTCACCTTTGGTGTAAAAGGCGGTTATGAAGCGGCTAAAACCTTCATAAATGAGGTGCAATTAGCCAGTCACCTTGCTAATGTTGGGGATGCTAAAACCTTGGTTATTCACCCGTCATCCACTACCCACCAGCAACTCAGTGAAGCCGAACAAGAAGCCAGTGGAGTTAGCGCTGATCTCATTAGAGTGTCCGTAGGTATCGAACACATTGAAGACATTAAAGAGGACTTTGATTTAGCTTTGGCAAAAATTTAACTCCTCTTACTTCAATTGACCCGTTGGCTTTCAAAACAGACATAGAAGAATGAGTATCCAGAAGACATTACTTGTATCTGAAACATATACAACCGAATCCGGTTTTGTATTTAAGGAGTTTGAACTCAGCTATCATAGCTGGGGCAGATTGAACAAGAATGGTGATAATGTGATACTCATTTTTCATGCCTTAACGGGAGATAGCAACGCTGAGGAATGGTTTCACGGTTTTTTTGACCAGGAAAGCCCTATTGATTTAGATCAGCACTATGTTCTATGCATCAATACCCCTGGTAGTTGTTATGGCTCTACCGGACCTCAAAGCCAGAACCCTCAAACCAAAAAAGCCTATGGTCCCGATTTCCCTGTTCTAGGTATACGAGATATCGTTCATATGGAACAATATCTACTGAATCACCTCCAGATTAATTCCATCCAATGTGCAATTGGAGGATCGATGGGCGGGATGATTGCTCTAGAATTTGCCCTTATAGACCCTAGAATTAAACGTGCTTTCTTGATGGCAATGGGTAAAGCTCACACGGCCTGGTCCATCGGACTTAGTCATTTACAAAGGCAGGCTATATACCAGGATCCACACTGGATGTCAGGTTGGTATTCCGCCGATGCGCCACCAAGCCAGGGGCTTTCTTTGGCGCGGCAAATTGGTATGATGACCTACCGCTCTCCTGAGGATTATGAAACCAAGTTCGGCAGAGATATCCGTGAGATTACCAATCACCCCTACTACCAGGTCGAATCCTACCTAGATTATCAAGGGCAGAAACTCAATAAACGATTCGATGCGCTTAGTTATGAGCGACTCACTCGATCTATGGATACCCATGATATATCCAGAGATCGTGGTAGTTTTAAAGAAGTGGCCAAGCAGCTAACTATCCCTATCCATGTGGTTGGTATACTATCCGACGCTTTGTATCCGATTTCAGAGCAAAAGGATCTAGCCCAGCTTCTACCCAATGGCCAATTTACGGCGCTTGATTCCCCCTATGGCCACGATGCCTTTTTAATCGAATTTGATCAGCTCACCCAAATATTGTCCCGTTTTCTAGCGACTACCTAAGAAGGTAGATGTGCTAGAACGGTTAGGTTAGAATTTGCAGACACATTCCAAAGACTATGCATAGATAGTTGTCTCATTTTTTATTGCTATCCCACCCCTACTTTTCTGCCTCAACCGTTTCATTTCAACTGTTTGATTTGAGCCTTTTCAGCCTTTTTCTTTTCAATGAATACCATCAAAAAGAAGTCAGGAATAGACCAAACAACGGATTACTCACCACTTTCTCCCACCAAAAAATACACCTTATATATAGGGCTTAATTACATCGGTTTAGTATTTTTTTTACTTCTCAATGTTTTTTTCTTGACAGATTATAGAAAATTAGGGTACATTGTGGGATAAAGTGGGAGATAGTGGGGACTTTCTCTCACCCAAAAAAAGCAATCATAATTCCACGTTTAGTCACCTTGCATAGTTTCAAAGGTCAATACGAGCATAGTATAGATGCAAAAGGCCGCATAGCCTTCCCGGCTAAAATGCGAAAAGTGTTGAGTCCAGACGCTCAAGAACGCTTCGTGGTGGTACGTGGATTAGAAACCTGTCTTTATTTATACCCAGAAAATGAGTGGCGTGACGTGGAAGACGCCCTCTCTAAGGCCAACAATTTTACCCGAGCTGGCCGAATTGCCAAACGGAACTTCTTACGCTACGCCGAAGATGCCGCTTTGGACAAACAACATCGTATTGCTCTCCCCACTGAGCATACCAAATATGCCCAAATCGATGGAAAAGCTATTTTTATTGGTATGGGGCAATACATCGAGATTTGGTCCCCCGACGTCCTTGAAAAAGTGGATGCCGATTTAGATCCCGATACTTTTGAAGCCATTTTTGAACAAGTAATGGGAGGCGGATCTGGATCCGATGGTGAATAATATGACTACATATTATGAACATACACCGGTGATGCTCCAAGAATGCATTGAGCATTTAATTACCGACCCAAACGGCAGCTATATTGATGCGACTTTGGGCGGTGGTGGCCATACCTTAGCTATATTGGACAAATTAGGTCCACAAGCGAGGGTTTTTGGCGTAGATCAAGACCAAGAAGCTATTGATGCAGCAAGCCAGCGTATTGGGGAAGACCCCAGATGCACGATTTTAAAAGGAAATTTCGGCTACCTGTCCACTCTTTTACCTCCCCCCTTTAAAGGTCAGGTAGCTGGAATCCTTTTGGATTTAGGAGTTTCCACCCATCAACTCAAAGAAGCTGATAGAGGATTTAGTTTTCAGCAAGAAGGTCCCCTCGACATGAGAATGGGAACCTACACAGGCCTGACCGCGTATGATGTGGTGAATACGTACGATTACGAACGACTAAGAGATCTCATATTTCATTATGGAGAAGAGCGCGGTAGTCGAAAAATTGCCCAAAGTATCATTGATGCCCGTCCAATAGAAAGTACTCAAGAGCTCTCCACTATTATTAGTGAACAAGTACCCCCTAAGTTTAGAATAAAAAGCTTGGCTAGAGTATTTCAGGCTATTCGTATTGAGGTGAATCAAGAATTAGAGGTGCTAAAGCAAGTCTTACAACAAGGACTTGAGCTATTGGCCCCATGTGGCAGAATGGTGGTTATGAGCTATCACTCACTCGAAGATCGGTTGGTTAAAAACTTCATAAAGAGTGGAAATTTTGAAGGGATCATCGAAAAAGATTTTTATGGTAACCCTGTCTGTCCCCTAACGCCCATCAACCGGCAGGTAATTACCCCGAACGATCAAGAAATTGATCGAAACCCAGCCTCTCGAAGTGCCAAATTACGAGTAGCTGAAAAAGTAGGAGACCCTGGCTCATGATGGTATCGTCCCCCCTGCATAGGCAGAACGTGAAGCCAAACCTCCGAAAAGTCAATTCCACTGATTCCATACCCTCTCCATCTCAAAAAACCAGTAAAAAAGTTAGCCAAGGAACTGGAATCAAGTTATCGGCCTTCAAACCTACCAAAATTATTGCCTTCACTCTGGTAGCTGCAATTTTTGGTTTTATCTATTTAACGCATGTATTCGCTACCCAGGAGCTCCTTGGACAGGTTCAACAGCTCCAAAGAGATTACGAACAGACCCAGCAAGTGCATGATGAGCTAAAACTTCGATACGATCGGATGACAGGCCCCGCAAATATTTATCGTAAGGCCAGAGAATTGGGCTTTATCAATGCTGGGCCAGCCGACCAAATATTGGAGGGCCAATAAATGCAGGAATTTAGAGGCGCCATAATGGGTCGGATGTTTGTTATGCTGGGTATCCTATTTTTACTACCGGCGGCATTATTGGTTCAATTGGTTAGGATTAATTTCATTGAGGGTGATGGACTTCGTCAGCTTTGGAATAAGCAAGCCATCACCGAAATTCCTATACCTGCAGAACGTGGTAATATTTACGACCGAAATGGCACCCTACTAGCTACCAACACCGTAGACTACAAAATGGCCTTAGACCCCAAAGTGCCCGGGATGACACAGGCGCAAATAGACACGGTATTGGTAACATTGGGCCGAACTACTGGTAAAGGCAAAACCTATTACCAAGGTCTTCTAAACGAGGCTCCTGCACAGTCCCGTTACGTGGTCATGGAAAAAAGCATGAATGGCTCGCAGAAGGAGGAACTAGCCACTCTTGGAATACGAGGGGTAATTTTAGAAGAAAACTATCGCCGAAGTTATACCTTTGGCTCACTTGCCGCTCATACTATGGGCTTTGTAAATCATGAAATGAAAGGACGGATTGGCCTCGAGTCTCATTATGATAAAGAACTAAGAGGGGTTGATGGGGTGCAACAAGTGCGTAAAGATGCACTTCAACGTGTATTTGAATACGTTGGAGCACCAAAAAAATTACCCACCGAGGGTTATGATTTACACACGACGATTGACGCTTCCATCCAAGCTATTTTAGAAGATGAGTTGCAGGTTGGGGTTCAGAGATTTAAGGCCAACTACGGTACGGGAATTATCATGGACCCTACCACGGGCGAAATCTTGGCTATGGCCAATTACCCAAGCTATGACCCCAATGTTCCTGGAGATATTAATGTAGAAAACCGGCGAAATTTTGCCATAGCAGATATGGTAGAACCTGGATCTACTTTTAAGTTAGTTACCGCCATTGCTGCCGTAGAACAGGGGGTCATTAAGGAAGGAGAACTTTTCGAAACCCCCGAAGATGGGGCTGTTCAAATTCACGGTCTTACCTTACGAGATCACGATCCGCTAGGGACTATGAACTTTGAAGAAGTAATTCAACAGTCGTCCAACGTTGCTACCGCTGAAATAGCCATGCGATTGGATAACGATACTTTTTACCAATATGCTCGTAATTTAGGTTTTGGAACTCCCACTCATGTGGATATTGCAGGGGAAGAAAGTGGACGTATGGCAAAACCCTTCGAATGGAGTTTGGTAAGTTTACCTTGGATGTCCCATGGTTATGAGCTTCTTGCAACCCCTATGCAAACTACTCAGGCCTACGCTGCTTTTGCTAATCGGGGTGATTTGATGCGTCCTTATTTAGTGAAGGAAATAACGAATTCAAATGGTAAAGTCGTTGAACAATTCCAACCAACCCGAATTCGTAAGGTAGCCAAAGCTAAAACCCTGGATCACCTTTATCCCGTTTTTGAAAGTGTTGTTAGTGATTCAGGAACTGGGGATTTAGCCCAAATTCCAGGTCTACGTATTGCAGGTAAAACAGGAACGGCTAAGAAAGTGGTCAATGGGGTGTACTCCAATCGGTACAGAGGTTCTTTTGTTGGCTTTTTCCCTGTAGAAGCTCCCAAATATGTAATCTATATCATGTTAGACGAGCCAAAACCTATAGGATATGGTGGATACACTGCGGGTCCAATTTTTAAGCAGGTAGCCCTGCGTATTGCCGGTTTGGACCAAGACCTACAACAACAATTGGTTCAACAAGAGAACAAAAGAAATACCTTTGCTATTGCTCCCTCCTTGTTAGGCTTATCACCCGATCGAGCTGAAGAATTATTGGAATCCCTATATATACCTTTTGAGATGGAGGGCGAAGGCGATTGGATTGTGGATCAGCAGCCAGCCCCTGGGGACACTCTTTTTGCAAAAACCCGATTACGTCTTAATGCTCAGACTAAATCAAGCCTCTTAAATCCTCACAAGGATCCAAAAACAGCCTTGAAAGAAGATAGCGCCGAAGAGATTGAACGCATTGCACTTCCCGATGTGCGCGGAATGAGCATGCGAACAGCCCAAACCATGTTGGCTGAATTAGGCCTTAAGACACAACGTGTTGGTTCGGGGACCATCTACGCACAATTTCCACTTGCCGGTGAATATACTCGTCCCGGAAGAACAGTAACACTTCGGGGTAAGGCACGCTCTTTCGAACAAATTACTGGAAAAACAGGGAGGCAGCAGTGAGTCACACACCATCAGCCAGCTCTCCTTTAGTCTCACGCTCGTTGAGCACCCAGGACATTCAAGTAGTTTGTCAACCCTTAGTTAAGCGCATTAAGTATCCCGAGGGGGTCTACACCCACCTTAGTCAGGATTCTAGAAAGGTGAGCTCATCAGGGGTGTTTATAGCCGTACGAGGCACAAAAGTGGATGGTCATACCTTCATTAATGCACTAGCGCGTATACCCAATCTACTCATAATTGGTGAAGAGTCTCCTGAAAGCTATCCTGAGGTCGATAATTACATGCAAGTAGCAAATTCACGTGAAATTGTCGGTCCCTTAGCTCAAGCCTTCGCCGGTGATCCGTGGCAGCGTTTACAGGTTATTGGTATAACTGGCACCAATGGGAAAACCACTACAGCTACCTTGTTGTACGAACTACTATCACGCTCAGGTAAAGCAGTGAGTTTATTGGGCACGGTGTCCAAACGAATTTTAGATGAGGAATTACCCTCCTCACTTACAACCTCCGACCCCATTGAGCTGGCCAATGACATGCAAGCCATGGTGAATGCAGGCAGCACCCACTTGGTCATGGAGGTTTCCTCGCATGCCTTGGACCAGTATAGAGTGCAAGGAATCCCCTTCACTATAGCCATATTCACGAATATAACCCATGATCATTTAGACTACCATGGTGATTTTGAATCCTACATGACGGCAAAAAAGAAATTGTTCGATGATCTAAAGCCAGGGTCTTGGGCTATTATCAACGCTGATGACCCTCATGGTGGGTATATGATTCAAGATACTGACGCCCAAATTTTCTCTCTTGGGTTACTGGATGCCGAGGGCGGTCAATTAATGCAGCACAGCCCTTCAGTAGCGCAGCCCGTATCAACCTATCCCGCCCTACCTTCATGGGCTCAGGGGCGAAAGTACACCGTAGAAACATTGGGATTACACGGCACCACTTTATCAGAAATAACAACCAACACACAATGGGAACTTCCATTAGTAGGTTTGTTTAATGCCTATAACGCCCTACAAGCAATAATCGCAGCACAATTATTGGGTATTGACCCCATTGAACTAGAAAAGCATAGCCGGGACTTTCGAGGTGCTCCCGGACGATTAGAACGAATAAGTATTGAAGATGGCGCGCGTTATCCTTGCGTATTTGTCGATTATGCCCATACACCTGATGCTTTAGAAAATATTTGTTCCACCTTGGCTGAATTAAAAGAACCCCATCAAAAGTTGTTGGTTGTTTTTGGGGCAGGTGGCGATCGGGATGCAGCTAAGCGGCCTTTGATGGCTCAAGCGTGTGAGAAATGGTCTGATATAGCCATTGTAACTACAGATAATCCTCGATCTGAAGCACCAGAGTCTATTATTGAGGAGATTTGTTTGGGCTTCAGTGAGGAGTTTAGAACAAATCAGCTTCGCAGTGAAGTCGATCGAGCAAAAGCCATTGCCTTGGCCTTACGCTTAGCGGCGGCGGATGACATCATCGTCATTGCCGGTAAAGGACATGAGGATTATCAGGAAGTAGAGGGTGTTAAGCATCCTTTTGATGACCGAAAAATAGCCTTAAAACTGCTTAAAACATGGAAGGAGGCCGCCTAATGCTCTACGAACTATTTAATTGGCTAGAACAAACGTTTGCATTACCAGGCGCCACCGCTATGGCGTTTATCTCTACGCGAACAGGCCTAGCAGCAGTGAGCTCTCTACTCATTAGTTTATTTTTTGGCAAGCGCATTATCTCTTGGTTACAACGAATGCAATTAGGTGAAGTAGTCCGAGACGACATTGGATTGGATCATCAAAGTAAGCAAGGAACCCCCACTATGGGAGGCGTAATTATTTTGTTATCTACACTCATACCTTCCCTTTTGTTTGTTCGAATGGACAGTATTTATGGATGGCTCATCTTCTTTGTCATGCTAACACTTGGGTTGGTCGGGTTTATTGATGACTACATTAAAGTGGTGAAGAAAAACAAAAGTGGGCTTGCAGGCCGGTTTAAAATTGCTGGACAGGTAAGCGTCGGGTTGGTCTTAGGATTAATCTTGTATTCTCATCCGAACTTTGAAGCCGTCAATACCTTAAGCACCGTTCCTTTTGCGAAGAATTTAACAATCGATTATGCCTATTTCGGCGAAACCATGGGTTGGTTTATTTATTTAGGGGTCTCCATTTTTATTATTACTGCGGTGAGTAATGCAACCAATCTTACCGATGGATTAGATGGATTGGCCACCGGTATTTCTGCCATATGCGGTATCGTTTTTGCTATCTTTGCCTATGTATCGGGTAGAATTGATTTTTCTGGTTTCTTAGATATCATGTACCTACCAGGCGCCGGAGAGTTGACCGTATTCGCGGCAGCTTTAGTGGGTGCTTGTATGGGCTTTTTATGGTACAATACCCATCCAGCTAGTGTGTTTATGGGAGATACCGGCTCTCTTGCTCTTGGCGGAGCATTCGGAGCTTTAGCGTTAATGCTACATAAAGAACTGTTGCTTCCATTTATTTGTGGAGTGTTTTTCTTTGAGACCGTTTCGGTCATTATACAAACCAGTTATTTCAAATATACCAAATGGACTACGGGAGAGGGCCAACGATTTTTCTTGATGGCTCCCATCCATCATCATTTTGAGAAAAAAGGCTGGAGCGAGAGTAAAATTGTAGTTCGATTTTGGATTGTAGCCATCCTTATGGCGTTAATCAGCTTATTAACCCTGAAAATTCGCTGATATGTTATTGAACGCAACCCATATCACCCAACTAAAGCAAGACCTCCCTAGTACTAAGGTCGTTGTTATTGGAGCGGCCCGGAGCGGCGTGGGGGCGGCCGAGCTGCTCCACGAAGCTGGAGCAGCAGTGTTTGTAAGCGACCATGGCACGATTGCCGAACCGATGAAAGAGCGCTTACAAACACGCGGAATCGCCTTCGAAGAAGGCGGGCATTCCGCGGCCGCCTCTAACGGAGCCTTTGCGGTACTTAGTCCAGGTGTACCCACCCAAGCAGCTTTAGTGCAGGAATATCTCCACGCTCAAAAAGCAGTGGTGTCTGAAATAGAATTAGCTAGCTGGTTTAGTTCTTCCCCTATACTTGCTATCACAGGCAGCAATGGAAAAACGACCGTTAGCTCATGGATACAGGATTGTTTTGCCCGTGCAGGGCGGCCTCATCAATTGGCGGGTAACATAGGCATGGCTTTTAGTGAACAGTGCACCAAGCTTGGATTAGTCCAATCTAACGCATCCCATTCCGAGCCATCCAATCAGTCTAGTTCGGGAACCGGCCAAGTTGAATCTATCGGTGGAGCTGGGTCTACATTAACCCGAGGTGAATATTACTGGATTTTGGAAGTGAGTAGTTTCCAATTGGATCATATTCACACTTTTTGCCCCGATATTAGTGTACTGCTGAATATTACCCCGGATCATTTAGACCGGTACAATCATTCAATGGATGATTATTCCGCTTCGAAGTTTAGAATAACCCAACAGCAGTCTGCGGGACAGACCTTTATCTACAATTATGACGATCTGCGGGTGCGCTCGCATGCCCAGGAGCTTCTAGGCCAATCTAATGCCCCGCGACTTTGGGCGTTTTCTACCCAAGAAGCAGTCGCTGAGGGCGCTTTTTTACACAATAACCAAATCATCTTCCGACTTAATAACCACGAGGAAATACTCATGTCACCCTTTGAATTAGGACTACAAGGACAACATAATCTACAAAATGGACTTGCAACGGCACTCGCTGCACGAGCATGTGAAATTAAAAACGAGGTTATTCGCGAAAGCCTTTCTCGGTTTACGGGCGTAGAGCATCGCCTGGAGGTAGTGCGTGAATTGGATGGAATCAAATACATTAACGACAGTAAAGCCACGAACGTGAATGCGGTTTGGTTTGCTTTGGACAGCATCAAGACCCCGATGACACTGATCCTAGGTGGACGCGATAAAGGCAATGATTATACCGAGCTGCGTGATCAACTCATCGAAAAGGTTCACACGGTTATTGCTATAGGTGAGTCTCGGGATCGTATTCAGGAGCAAATTGGGGATATGGTTCCCCATTTTATCGTGGCAGATGATATGAGAACGGCGGTTCGATCTGCTCAAAAACAGGCCAAACGTGGTGAAGTAGTTTTATTAAGTCCTGCCTGTTCTTCTTTCGACATGTTCGATAATTATGAGCACCGTGGGCGGGCATTTAAAGAGTGTGTTCAGCATCTGAGCTAAATGAACCAGTTAAAATAATCTAAGCAAAACAAAGCAAACACATTGATTCACACCAGCCCAAATAGAAACATTCACCAAATTCTTGGTACCACCCCAGAAGAAATAGATACACGCGGCCAAGGCAGTGACCGCTATATTCTTATGGTGGTCATTATGTTACTTAGTTTTGGCTCGCTGGCAGTGTATTCTTCAATCGCATTTTTTGCACAGAATAATGACACCTCCGCTTTAGAGATGATTACTCGTCATTTGGTTAAAATTGGTATTGCGGGCGTGGTTATTCTGCTTGGCTCAAAAGTAAACTATCATACTATTGCCAAGCTTTCTA
>Ga0181593_10000716_pt1 | contig 29206 bp, 23 predicted proteins | sample 071ome_19_FD_133756 | JGI IMG/M metagenome (GOLD analysis project Ga0181593, IMG submission 133756) | Coastal salt marsh microbial communities from the Groves Creek Marsh, Skidaway Island, Georgia - 071413AT metaG (megahit assembly) | ecosystem: Environmental > Aquatic > Marine > Intertidal...
AGGCCCTTCGATTTCAGGAATGCCGGGTTGAACAGTTTACTTTGATAGCGTGATCCAGAATCGCACAGGAAGGTGACGATGGTTTTGCCCGGTCCCAGCTTCTTGGCGAGGCGCACAGCACCCGCAATGTTGATGCCCGTGGAGCTGCCCACGCACAACCCTTCGTGTTCCAGGAGGTCGAATACATAGGGCAGGGCTTCGCTGTCAGGGATCTGAAACTGATCGTCGATGGGAGCGTTGGTCAAGTTCGCGGTCACACGGCCTTGGCCGATGCCTTCAGTAATGGAATTGCCTTCGGACTTCAGTTCGCCGTGGGCATAATAATTGTATAGGGCCGCGCCCATGGGATCGGCGAGCGCCACGACAACATCCTTCTTGCGTTGCTTCAGGCCGATGCCAACGCCGGCCAGGGTGCCGCCCGTGCCGACGGCCGAGACAAAGCCGTCGATGTGACCTTCCACGTCGTCCCAGATTTCAGGCGCGGTTTCATTTACGTGGCCGTCGCGGTTGGCGACGTTGTCGAACTGGTTGGCCCACACCGCGCCGTTGGGGTCCGACTGAGCCAGTTCCTCGGCCAGGCGTTGGGAGACTTTGACATAGTGGTTGGGGTCCGAGGCCTTTACGGCCTTCACTTCGCGCAGGTCCGCACCTACCAATCGCAGGAAGTCCTTTTTCTCCTGGGACTGTGTTTCCGGAATAACGATGACGCTGCGGTAGCCCTTTGCGTTGCCGACAAGAGTCAGGCCGATGCCGGTATTGCCTGCGGTACCTTCAACTATGACACCGCCGGGTTTGATTTGACCTTTTTTCTCTGCGTCCTCGATAATGAATTTCGCGGTGCGGTCCTTGATCGAGCCACCCGGATTGGCGAATTCCGCTTTACCGAGAATTGTGCACCCCGTCTCTTCCGATACCTTACGCAGTTTGATCAACGGCGTGCGGCCGATGGCATCAATAACATCCGAAAGCGGTCCGGCGCTGACATATTTGGGAGGTGTGCTCATCTCGGGAGTCCTGTCGAAATATCATTTGAGTCTTGGTAGCGGGCGCATTGAAACGGACCTTGGCTGCCATACCAAGGCGTACCGCGCCGAAATTTGTACCTCTTGAGCCTGGGGAGAAAAAGCTCCTCTAAATGGACTTTGACCATAGCAGGGTCATCTCCCGCGGGTAGTGCATTTTTCCCGGAAACGGGTGAAATCCCGGCTCATCTCCCGCTTTTCGCATCTTGATTGCGCGCCCGAAATTGCCGAAAACAACCGGGTCGGCGCCCGGTTTTTGGTGCGCGTTGTGATTGGTTGTTGCCCATGTCCACTGCCTCCTTCCTCTCCCGCTATTACACGTCGCCGGACGGACTGAAGCTGCATTACCGCGAATATGCCGGTCCGCCCGACCCGAAACTGACCATCATTTGCATTCCGGGTTTGACGCGAAATGCGCGCGACTTTGAAGAACTGGCGCCGTATCTCGCGCGCAGATACCGGGTGCTGTGCGTGGAATTGCGCGGGCGCGGACTTTCCCAATACGCGCCGGATCCGATGACCTATGTGCCTGCCACCTACGCGCAGGATATTGCGGCGCTCTTTGAGGCAGAAAACCTCCAGCACGCGGCGCTCATTGGCACATCGCTCGGCGGCATCATTTCGATGATCCTCGGTGCAATCATGCCGGCGAAGATTTTGGGCATCGTCCTGAACGATATTGGGCCGGAGCTTAATCCCGAGGGGCTTGCGCGTATCGGCAGCTATGTCGGCAAGACGCGGTCCATCAACACGTGGGAAGAAGCTGCCGCGGCTATCCGTGAAATCGATGGTCAGATTTTCCCCGACTATGTGACGGATGATGTTTGGATGCGCATGGCCAGGCGGCGGTTTGTTAAAGCAATGGATGGCGGGTTGCGGCCCGACTACGACTTGAATATTTCCAAACCGTTTGCGGCAAGCAGCGAGCCAGTGAATCTCTGGCCGTTTTTTAGCACTTTGAAGGATATTCCGGCGCTGGCGATCCGGGGGGCCAATTCCGACCTTCTATCACCTGCGGTTTTCACGCGCATGAAAGAAGAGTTACCGCATCTCCTGCAAGTTGAGGTGCCTGACCGGGGCCATGCGCCTCAGCTCGATGAGCCGCAGGCGTTGAGCGCTATCGAAGATTTCCTGCAAAAGCTCCCGGCCACGCTGCCCCTGACGATACGGCTACGGCGTCAAATCGCCGGCGCTGTGTTCATGGCTAAGTTGAAAGCAAAGGGTCTCGCCTAAGCTGTTTCTGTCCTCGGTTCTGGCGATGCCGCCGGGCTGCCGATGAGCGGCCGCGCTATGTAGAAAAGCGCGAGCCCTGCGAGAATGCCCGGCAGACCTTCATAGATCGAATTATGCCAGCCCATCTCCCGCCAAAGAATGGCAACCGCCGGCCCGATGACAACCATGGCGATGCCGAGTTTTTCGGGCACGTCATGCCCCATGACATACACAATCAGCAGCGGGGCAAAAGCTGAGGCGAGCGCCGACCACGACAGGATGACCAGGCTGAAGACGCTTTGCGGCTGACTTAGCGCGATCAATAGCGCAAGCGCGGTGACGATCAGGGTGGCGGTCTTAATCTCCCATTTGTTTTCCAGCCGACGCGGCAATAGATCGTGGGTGAGCGCAGCTGAGCAGCTCAGAACCAATGAGTCCGCCGTGGACATGGTGGCCGCAAAAATGCCCGCAAGGATCAAACCCACAAGTGCAGGGGGCAGAAGGCTTTGCGCCATGGTCGGCAGCGCCAGTTCAGGATCGAGCTGCGCCAGTTCCGGTAAAAGCAGACGCGCCAACATGCCCACGGCTGTGGCCATGGCGTAGAAAATCGTGAAGAAGCCATAGTAGTAGATGCGCGCGGTGCCGAGATTCTTGATATCGTCGAGCGCCATGAAGCGCACCATGATGTGCGGCTGGCCAATAACCGACACGCCAGCGAAAAGCCAGCCGACAACGAACAGCAATGCGCCCAATGCGCCAGGGACGATTAAGTCGCCGGGAAACCAATTCAGATATCCGGGAATGTCCGACCAACTTTGGTAAACCGCCGAGACACCGCCGCCCGCATCCACGGCCATCACGAGGATCAGGCCCATGGCCAGCAGCATGACCGCGGATTGCACGGCGTCGGTCCAGATGGAGGCGCGAATGCCGCCTGCCATGCAGTAGGCTGCGACAACAATCGCAACCATGACCGCGCCCATGTTCGGGTCCCAGTTGAATACCGCTTGTAGAGCTTTTCCTCCCGCCGCCAACTGCGCGGCGGCGTAGGAGCCCAAGAAAACGACGGTGATGATGGCGACCAGCCGGCGCAGGATGGTGTAATCGATCCCGCTCCAATTACTAAGCATGCCGCCGAAAGTTGCTTCGTTGCGGCTTTCGGTTTGGGTGCGCATTTTGGCGTGGATGTACAGCGAGGCGAGAAAGTCCCCGACGATCCAGCCGACCATCAGCCATATGGCGGCTAAACCTGTGGCGTAGGTAAAGCCAATGACGCCGATGAACATGTACCCGCTGTTATTTGTGGCGACAGCTGACACCCCGACCAGTGCAGGAGAGACGCCGCGGCTTGCGAGGTAATAGTCGGTGCGAGTGCCGGTGCTTTTCACGACGGACGCGATGCCGACAGCGAGAATGATCCCCAGTGATATAATAAAAGCCGCCAGAGTCATTTGCGCTTCTCCTCCCCCTGCAGATCAACCGATGGTATGCACCGTCGGCAAAAATGCGTGTTTTGTATTCACCTCAATAGCAAGGCATCGCCCGGCACATATTGTGCCGGGCGATGCTTGGATTACGTGCGGCAGCAGATGGCCGTTCTAAAAAATGCGGCAATGCCGATCTACTTTAGGCGGCCAGAACTTCAGCCGTGGCATCGCGCCAAATCCGCAGACCTTTTTCCAAGTCTTCATCCGTTATGGTCAGAGGGCACAGGCACTTCACCACTTCGCCGTCCGGCCCGCTGGTTTCGATGATGAGCCCGCGGCGGTATGCGGCCTGACTGATTGCGGAGGCAATTTCGCCGCTCTTGCAGTCGATGCCCTGCATCATGCCGCGTCCTTTGACTGTTAGTTTCGCGCCTTCGATTGACTCAGCGATGTCCGCCAGTCGCTCGTTGAGGAGGGCCGACTTTCTTTTCACTTCGTTGGCGAAGGTATCGTCCGACCAGAAGTGCTCGATCGCTGCGGCCGCCGTCACAAACGCATAGTTATGGCCACGGAACGTGCCGTTGTGCTCACCCGGCTGCCATTCATCCAATTCGCGGCGGATCAATGTGATGGCCATGGGGAGGCCGAACCCGCTCAGGGATTTGGACAAGGTGACGATGTCGGGCATGATTCCGGCCGGGTCAAAGCTGAAGAACGTTCCGGTACGACCGCAGCCGGCCTGAATATCATCGACGATCATGACCATGTCATGGTCGTCGCAGATTTTCCGCAAGCGGCGCAGCCAGTCCATGGATGCGGCGTTCAATCCGCCTTCGCCTTGGACCGTTTCAAGGATAACGGCGGCGGGGTGATCCAGGCCGCTGCTGTTGTCCGTCAGCATCTTCTCGAAATAGTCGAGCGTGTCCATGCCGTCGCCCATGTAATCGCAATAGGGCATGCGGTCGACGCCGCTGAACGAGGTTTGGGCCGCACCGCGATGATACGCATTGCCCGTTGCCGCAAGAGCGCCGAGAGACACGCCGTGGAAGCCATTGGTGAAGGACACGACGGTCGTGCGGCCTTTGATGCGGCGCGCCAACTTCAGCGCGGCTTCGACTGAATTGGCTCCGGTGGGGCCTGTAAACTGAGCGACGTAGTCGAGGCCCCGCGGTTCGAGAATTTTCTCATGCAAGGCGTTCAGAAAACGCTGCTTGGCCGCAGTGTGCAGGTCAAGGCTGTGCACAATACCGCTGTCCGTGATGTAAGACGCCAGCGTGTTCGCCAGAACCGGATGATTGTGTCCGTAATTCAAGCTGCCGGCACCGGCGAGAAAGTCGAGATAGGCGCCGCCGTCTACGTCGTAGATGTATGAACCGCTGGCTTTGTTAAAGACCCGCGGGAATGAGAGAGCGTAGCTGGCAACGCTTGATTCGTGTTGGTCGAATGTTTCCGTGTCCATACTGAGCTTCTTTGTTGCTGTGATTTTGTTCATATCTCTATACGTCCTTTTTATTTTTTGACGCTGAACGGTCCGATGGTCAGAAGATTCTCGGACGCATGCGCGCCTGCAAAATGGGTTTTTTGGTCAAAGTATTCCGATTGACCCATATCGGTTCCCAGCGCGTCGGCGAGGGATTGAAACATGGCCTTCGAGGCGTCGTTATCCGGCGTTACGGTTGCCAATAACGTTGTGAAATCGGTGGGCTCGCGGTTGAGAATGTCGAGCATCATTTTTCGGCCAAGGCCCATACCTCGTGCCTCATCGGCCACGGCGACCTGCCATATAAAGAGAGTCTGGGGCTCGTTCGGAATCCGGTGTCCGGAAATGAAACCCGCGATCTCACCGTTGAGTTCGGCGGCGGCGCAGGTGTCGGCGAACTGGGAGCACTGCAGCAGGTAACAATAGGCGGAATTGACGTCCAGCGGCGGGCACCGCTCTATAAGGTCCAGCACCCGCATGCCGTCCTCGGCGCGCGGTTGCCTAATTGTCGTTGGGGGGTCCGAGTCTTCAGGCTCGGATCGTGAAGTTTCGGGCAGGTCTAAGACCGGCATTTACTTTGATCCGCAATATATATATGCGCGGCTTGATACGAATATGAGACCTTTATGTCAATGAAAAATAAAATATTTCAATTATTTAACAGGAGATTCACGATTATGCGCATATATTTATTATCAAATATTTATGGATAGGGTGGTTAACTGGTCATAACCCCCTCTGATTGTGGAATGAATCCGGGTTTGCCGCACCTGCGTGGAAAAATGCTGCGGGCGCGGTCATTTTTGGCGTGTTACACACCCGTCAAATTCGTTTTTCGACAAGGAGCGTGGCTATGGATGCGGGCAAGGCCGTATTGGTGGCATTAAGGCGGATTATCCAGACGACGGACTTCAACGCGAAGCTACTTGCGCGGCAAACCGAACTCACGACGTCTCAGTTGCTTGTCCTTCAGCTTCTCGAAGGCGAAAAGGAAATGACCATTGGCGATATCGCCAAGCAGGTGAATTTGAACCAGGCCACCGTAACTGCCATCATTCATCGGCTCGAGATTCGTAATTTTGTCGAACGGCACAAAGGAGAGGACGACCGGCGAAAAGTTTATGTTTCTCTGTCCAAGACCGGGCAAGAGGCACTCGAAGCTGCGCCGCGGTTATTGCAGTCTGTCTTTCTAGACAATTTCGGCAAGCTTGCGGATTGGGAGCAGACTTCGGTGCTTTCCGCGGTTGAGCGCGTCGCACATCTGATGAACGCGGCCTACCTAGATGCGTCGCCAGTGCTTGATATTGGTCCGGTTGATCGGTCCGAGCACAAAGCGAAGGCCGTGGCACCAGCGCCGGGTAAACCTTAAGCTTCGAAATTCGACCCGTCATAGGCAGGATGCGGCGTAACCAACGTCCTCGTGCCGTATAACCCCAGACTGTTGGAAGGTGGCATGGACCAGCTCGGATCCAAATTTGAAGAATTTATCAATCTTGTCGTTGATGTTTGGCAGCATGGTTTTATGGGAATTGATTTTGGCCGTATCTTCACGGCTGTTGGCATTCTCATAATCTTCCTGCTGATCCGCCGATTGTTTACCTGGTTTGTTATCAACCGCGTTACGGCATTCGCGAAACGACGCGGTAGTGAGGTGGGTGCGGATGTGCTTGAGGCCATCCGTTCACCCGTCAGGTTTGTGCCCGTCGTTGTCGGCTTTTTCTTCGCCCTCGAGTATCTAAACCTGTACGGGGATATGGAGCAATTCGCCGCCCGCTTTGTTCGGACGCTGGTTGTGCTGACTCTCTTCTGGGGCCTGTATCGGTTACTTGGCCCGCTAAGCACTTCATTTGAGAAGCTGCGCGCCGTGCTCACGTCCGCCATGGTCGATTGGCTTGTGCAGTTTTTGCGAATTGCGGTCGTCGTGATCGGTGCCGCGACTATTTTGGAGGTTTGGGGCATCTCTATTGGACCCGTTCTGGCCGGCTTTGGTTTGCTGGGGGTTGCGGTGGCGTTGGGTGCGCAAGACCTGTTCAAAAACCTTATCGCCGGCCTTCTTATTCTCGCGGAGCGCCGATTCAATATCGGTGATTGGGTGCTGGTTGACGGCATTGCCGAAGGAACGGTCGAATCCATTGGGTTTAGATCAACTCTGGTGCGTCGCTTCGATAAGGCGCCGGTTTTTGTTCCGAACGCGAAATTGTCGGACAATGCCGTCACCAATTTTACCGCGATGACCTTCCGCCGCATTTACTGGGTTATCGGTGTGGAATACGGAACGACTGTTGAGCAGCTAAGAAAAATACGGGATGAAATAGAGTCTTGCATCAGGTCGAATGACGAATTCGTAAAACCTGAAGAAGCTTCGACTTTCGTGCGCATAGACAGTTTCAACGACTCTTCCATCGATATCCTGCTCTACTGTTTTACGCGCACCACAAAATGGGGCGAATGGCTGCAAATCAAGGAAGAACTGGCCTACAAGGTCAAAGAGATCGTGGAGGGCGCGGGAACGGGCTTTGCCTTCCCAAGCCGCAGCCTCTACGTTCACACGCTGCCGTCCGAAAGGCCGGAAGCGTTCGCGCCGCCGTCCGAAAAGTAGCGGCATGGACGGCCTTTAAAGCGGCCAGACCATCAAAATCATTGGCACGCCCACGAGCATAATAAGGATCTCTAGGGGCAAGCCCATGCGCCAATAGTCGCCGAAGCTGTAGCCGCCTGGGCCCATCACCAGCGTGTTGTTCTTGTGTCCGATGGGCGTGAGGAATGCGCATGAAGACGCAACGGCAACGCCCATGAGAAATGGGTCGGGGCTCACATCAAGACGGGAGGCAATTTCCAGCCCCACAGGCGCTGCAATGATCGCGGTCGCCACATTATTCAGCACGTCCGACAGCGTCATGGTGATGATCATAAGCACCGTCAATATCACCACCGGCGGATATCCCTCGGACAGGGTCATCAGGCCGCCGGCGATGATTGCCGTGCCGCCGGACTCCTCGAACGCGACGCCGAGCGGGATGAGAGAACCGAGAAGCACGATAACCGGCCATTCCACCGCTTCGTAAAGCTCTCGCAAGGGTACGATGTCCAAAATCACATACAAGGTCGCTACGATGGCGAGGGCAGCGGTCAGGTCGATAAGGCCAAAGCTCGCAAGCCCAATCGCCAGCGCAAAAATAACGATGGCCAGAGAGGCCTTGTCACGCTGCACAACGTGAAGCCCGCGTTCAGCCAGGGGCAGGCACCCGAGGCGGTGCGTTGCCTCTGCAAGAGCATCCTTGCTGCCGAGCAACAGCAACACGTCCCCAGCATTGAGGGTCAATTGGCGAACTCGCTCGCGAAACCGTTGTCCGCTGCGCGAGACGCCAAGCAGATGTACGGCGTAACGGCTCAGGAGGCCCAGGGAGAGCGCGGATCGTCCGTCCATGACCGCGTCACGGGTGACCACCGCTTCCATCAGTTCCAGACGCCCGCTTTCCAGGTCGCCTGGTCCCAACTCCATATCGACGTAATCCAGGTTTAAAGATCCGGCAAATCCTTCGATTGCTTTTGGGCCGGCCTGCACGATGATAATGTCGCCCGGCGCGATGTTCAGGTATTTGCTCGCCCCCATGTTGTGGCCGTTGCGAATAATGCCGAGGATTTGGACTTCCTTGCTTTCCGCGGTTTCATCCAATTCCCCCAGCCGTTTGCCGACCAGGTCGTTTTCCTCGGTTATTTTCAGCTCGGCGACGTAGTCGTCGAGTTTGAAGAGGTCTTTGGGGACATTCTTGTCGCCGCGTGTCGAGGGGATAAGGCGCCAGCCAACGAGGGTTACAAATATGATGCCCACAACCGCGCAAGCCGCGCCGACGGGCGCGAAATCGAACATCTGGAAGGGCTCGCCCAGGTTTTCTTCCCTGAACGTGGCGATCACGATATTCGGCGGCGTGCCGATCAGCGTCACCAATCCCCCGAGTATGGATGCAAAGGAAATCGGCATTAGCGTCAGCGCCGGACTGCGCTTGGCTTTGGCGGCCGCCTCGATATCAAGGGGCATGAGGAGCGCGAGCGCTGCGACGTTGTTCATGAGTGATGACAGGGCCGCCGCCAGAACCCCCATGACGCCGATATGGGTGGATAGCGCCATACCGGCGCGAATGATCTTGCTGGCGAGCAATTCCACAACCCCGGAGCGGGACAGGCCGTGGCCCACAACAAGCACGAGCGCGACAACGATCGTGGCGGAGTGGCCAAATCCTTCGAAGGCGTCCGAGGCGGGGATAACGCCGGTGACAATGGCAATGAGAAGGGCTGAGAACGCGACGATATCGTAGCGCCAACGTCCCCAAAGGAGAAAGCCCAGCACGCCGGCAAGGATAACGAAGAGAATGATCTGATCTGACGTCACGATTTGCGCAGGTACAATTTCAGATGGGCCTTCTTAACATGACAATTGGTCCAAAACCCCGAAAATTTATGCAGTTACAGGGTTCCGGTCGCCGCCGCGCTCTGGCAGATTGCGCGCGCTTCAAGACCGACCGGAAAGCGAACCTCAATGCGAAACACCTCTGTCTCTACACCGTCCCGGCGCATATTGATGGGGCCGGGCCCCTCCGATGTCCATCTCCGGGTGCTGGCGGCTCTGGCGCGGCCGACCATTGGCCACCTGGATCCCGATTTCATCACGCTAATGGACGACATCAAGGTGCGCCTCAAGCGCGTATTCAAAACCTCCTACGAATTGACGATTCCGCTTTCGGCCCCAGGGTCTGCGGGCATGGAGTGCTGTTTCGTAAATCTGTTGGAGCCGGGAGACACCGTTATTATTTGCATCAATGGTGTTTTCGGAACGCGGATGAAGGAAAATGCCGAGCGGTGCGGAGCCAAGGTGGTGACTGTCGAGGCGCCGTGGGGTGAGGCGGTCGATCCGGAGCAGGTGAAAGCGGCGCTCAAGGCCAATTCCGGGGCCAAGGCGGTGGCTTTCGTGCATGCCGAGACATCGACCGGTGTGAGGTCCGATGCCGCTGCAATCTGCGGCGTCGCGGCTCAAGCGGGGGCTCTATCGATTGTCGATACGGTAACCGGATTGGGCGGCATTCCAGTGTCCGTCGATGAATGGGGTGCGGATGCGGTCTATTCAGGTACGCAGAAGTGCTTGTCCTGTCCGCCTGGATTGTCGCCGATCACATTCAGTCCCCGTGCCGCTGAGACCATCAAGTCCCGGCGTACGAAGGTGCAGAGCTGGTTTTTGGATCTATCGCTGGTAATGGGGTATTGGGGCGGCCCGGCAGGTGGCGGGCGAAGCTATCACCACACCGCACCGGTCAATGCTCTGTTCGGGCTCCATGAGGCCCTCATGATCGTCGAGGAAGAGGGGCTCGAAAATGCGTGGGCGCGTCATGAACGCATGCACAATGGCCTCGTCGCCGGTCTCGAAGCAATGGGTCTGAAGATGAAGGTCGCGTCCGATATCAGATTGCCGCAACTCAATGCGGTGGAGGTCCCGGCTGGCGTCGATGAAGCAGCCGTGCGGCGAAGCTTGCTGAGTGACTTCGATCTCGAGATTGGTGCGGGCCTTGGACCGTGGGCAGGCAAAGTTTGGCGTATCGGCCTCATGGGGCAGAGCGCAACACCGAGCCATGTTTTGACATGTTTGGCGGCTTTGGAAAGCGCGCTGTCGGCGATCGGTGCATCCATCGAAACGGGCCGGGCCCAGGCCGCGGCCCGGGCGGCGCTAGAGGGCTAAACCTGGCAGTTTACATAGGGTGTGGGCCGTGTGTCCGTCGGGGTGGACCTTGGTCTGAACGTGCCATTTCATCAGGCATGGAAAAACCCGCCAGGCAAGTACCTGACGGGTTCTCCATCACAATCGGATTAATCACCGGCGCAATCTGTTCAGGGGCGATGCCCTTAAAGGTGCTAAACCTTTCTATCGCACCGATGACGTAACCGTTCTTGTGTGCTGTCCCTGCGCTTAAACGCTTAGTAAGGACAAGCCTACTTCTTCTTACGCTTGGCCTTAGCTTTCGCTTTTCTCTTCGGCGCCTTCTTCGCGGCTTTCTTCTTAGCCTTACGCTTAGGAGCCTTCTTCTTCGCTTTTTTCTTCGCAGCCATAATCATATCCCCTGTTTGCAGTGATAGAAAATATGTCTGGGTACCATTTACAACGCTTGATGGCGCGCACATGCACGACATCACCTGCCCAAACATTAATCAGATAAACTCACTTGAAAAAAATTAACAAGAGATTTTGCACATCTCGTGAAATTTTTTCTTGATTTCTGTCGCAACTCGATTTCCGAAATTTTAACCAATTGCGCAAATTGCGTGATCGACGACACTCAGAGAAGCGTCCATGTTCACTGCGCAACGCACCATCTGTGCGAATGCACAAAGGAACAGCTATCAGGATCTCGGCGGTGTCATATGCGTTCGAAGCAGCGTATCTGCCGCCCGTCTCAGCATCATATTTCTCAACTCAAAGAGTCTGACCTCAGTATCGCAATTAGAGAGCACACTTGAAAACCCTAGGTATTCTGCCGGTTTGCGTGGTGAGCGCTATGTGACATTTCGGCTTCATGGGTTTCGAATAGGCCGCGCTGGATTGGATGCGATGGTGATGGTGCTTGGTCGGTTTAGGTGCGGCAAAAATCCAATTGAGCGGATAAGGAGCGTTAACAATTAGCGTTTTTAGGCCGACGGGTGTCACAGATTCGAGACGTCGATGCGGAGTCATCAAGCGAGCGAAATTCGATCCGTGGGTGGTTCACCTAGTGCGCAGCGCGACACCAATTTGGAGTCCGGAATTTTAGTTTTCGGGAAGCGGGGAACGCAAAAACGGGGCGAAAAACGCAAATTTTGCGAATCGGAGTCGCGGCGGCATCCGACTTCGGCGTGCAATCGAAGCCTTCAATTCAGCGAACGTCACCGCGTTCCGACATGAAGACGGCGATGGGTCTTGTTTGCGGAAACTGCGCCAGGATGATCGTGCCGATCACGGTGATGGGCACACTCAAAATCATTCCGGTTACGCCCCACAAGGCGCCCCACACCGACAATGCAATGAGAATGATCAACGGGCTTAGGTTGAGCGATTTGCCCATGAGGCGGGGTTCAAGGACATTACCGACAAAAACCTGAGCCCCGGCCAGTACCGTAAGCACCATCGCAAAAATGCCAAGGGAGCCGAATTGCAGCAGGGACAGAACCGTCGGAAACAGCACGGCGATAAGGGAGCCGATGTAAGGGATGAAATTCAGGATAAAAATCAGAAGGGCCCAAAAGCCCGCAAAATCGACCCCGAAAATGAGAAGCGCCACATAACTGATCCCGCCCACGAGCAGGCTTACGACCGTTTTGACCGCCACGTAGGTCTCGGTCTTTTGGCCGATCTCCGCCAACGTCGAGCGGACCCGGTCTAGCCGTTCTTTTGCTGGAAACATGGCCGCGAGCTTCCGGTCGAAGGTCCGGTACTCAAGCAGCAGAAAGGCAACGTACAGGAGGATCAGGAATGTGTTTCCCGCGATGGACTGCAAAGCCCCGGCAAAACGGCCTGCGAGGCTTCTGAGGTCGAGCCCCTCCATCAGCGTGGTCAGGTTGACCGGGCCGCTGAGGGGGAGCAGCGAGGTCATTGTTGTGTTTATGTTCGCCAGGAGGTCCTGAAGGCGTTCCTGGTATTGGGGCGCGGCATCCACAACATCACGCACGTTGCCAGCGATCAACTGAACGATGAGGCCAATGGCCAACAAAAATATGACAATGGCCGCTACCATGCAGAACCATCCCGGCAGCTGTTTTCCGGCCACCTTGATCCGCTCGACCATGTGAGAGAGCGCTATGATCAGGTAGGCAATAAATATTGCCAGCACGAGGGGGATAAACACGCCTTCGCCAACCACCAGGAGGTAGATGGTGAGGGCGAACAGCCCCAGGGATGCTGCGACCGCGAGAAGGTTCGAGGCCGGTGCGGAGGTTGTCACGGGTGCCATTCCTTAAAAGAAGAAGCGGTAGCTAGCCTGAAATTGAGTCTCAACGGTGCGCACGGGAAGGCCAAGAAATGCGCGCTCCGGCCTGTAGCTCTTAACATATAGAGCTTCGATGGTCAGCCGCTGGCGGGCTGCGGGCCGCAACACATAGCCAACCGTCACTGCAGTACCGTGCTCATTGTTATCGTCCAGAGAAGTGTCATTATCGTTCGTCCCAAAGCGGTCCAGGCGGACGCTGAGCCGGTGGCGGCCGAATTCCTTGCTGGCGAGCAAATAAGCAGCCCAAAAATCGGTATCGACGACGGGGGTTGGTGCCCCGGGAACACTGACAGTTGTTGTGCCGCCTTTCATGACTTGGGCAAGAAAATCTATGTCTCCGGGCAGTTGAGTTTTGTAGCCGACGCTCCAGAACTTGGTGCGCCAAGCCCATTGACCGAATTTGAGAGCAAGATCATCGGCATTGTTGTCGTACCACAGGGCCGTAATCGTTCCGTAGTCCAAGTGATCGGCCTCGGCATGGACATAGTATCCCACCCGGCCATCTATCTCGTGAAAGGGTTCTTCGGTCGGCGCCTGTTTGAATAACCGAGCACCCGGCCGTGTAATGCGCACCGGCGCGAGCGCAAGGCGGTCGAAAAGGCCGGCTTCACGGTCGTGCATGGCCCAGCCGCGCCACGCGAGTTGGGTGCCGGTAGGATCGTTAGCCGCGTAGAGTGCCGCCGACATCGAAAAATCCACATCCTCGGTGCGGTACGTGACGCCGGCCTCTCCGCCAATGGTTTTTAGTTCCTCGCCAACCCAGCTGTTTATGGCCGATGACGTGATTGTGTAAGGGCTTGTCCAGGCCAGCCCGGTATTCTCGACGGAAATCGGCGGCAGAAAGACGCCGGCACGTGCACTGAAGTTGAGGGCGCCGCGCGGAGCCGGCTTATATTGAAGGTAGGCCTCAACAATATCGACCGGCACGTGTTGTTCCTGGTTGGCGGTAGCGTGGACAATGCCGGTCCAATCAAATCCGAACATGATGCGTGCAATCGCGTGACCTTCCATTCTCACGAGTGCCCGCCGGCCGCCCGACGAAGTGCCGCTAAATCCGGTCTTGCCCAGACCGGTGTCTTCCCAGCTTAGGGTTTTATCCGTCGCGATCGCGCGCCCTTCTACATACCCTTTTATGTCGATATTGACGCCTTCGGGCAGCCAGGAGCCTTCTTGAGCAAATGAGGGGAGCGGCGCTGAGATTAACGTTGAGACAAGCGCAATGGCGACACGAGTGCGCAATTTGCCGTCGCTACGCACGGGTTGCCGTAGAAGCGCCGGGCGCGCTGTTGTCGTTGCGCAAAGGAGACCAGCGGGAAGTCGCATAGAATTCCTCAAAGTCAGATACCGGAATGGGCTTGCTAATGAAATACCCCTGTCCGGTTTCGCAGCCGTAGCGTTTCAAGATGTCGAGCGAGGCTTCATCTTCAATGCCTTCGGCCGTCACCTTCAGTCCTAGATTATGCCCTAAATCTATGGTCGAGCGGACCAGGATTTCATCGCCCGCGTTCTCAGCCAAATTCAGCACGAAAGATTTGTCTATTTTGATTTCCTGCACGGGCAGGCTTCTCAAATAAGCCATGGAGGAATAGCCGGTTCCGTAGTCGTCAATGGACAGCGTCAGGTTCATTCCATTGAGCTCTTTCAACACTTCCAGGGCCCGCGTCGGGTCTTCCATCACCGCGCTTTCCGTGATTTCCAGAATAAGGCTTTTCGGCGCGACGTTATGAGCACTTAAAAGGCCTGCGATCTGATTAGGCAGCTGCCGATTGGTGAGGTCATGGGCAGACAGGTTCACACCGATTTTCACCTTTATACCGTTGTCGGACCAAGCGCGCGATTGGCGCACCACGGTTTCCAGCGCCCACGACGTAAGCTTTTTGATATTGCCGGTCTGTTCGGCCATGGGGATGAATAGGTCGGGTGGCATAAATCCGCGCTCGGGGTGAATCCAGCGGATTAAGGCCTCCACGGCGGTGACCGTACCCGAGGCGATATCGACCTTCGGTTGGTAATAGAATTTGAATTGCCCTTCATCCAGCCCCCTGCGCAATTCGCCCATCATTGTCAGGCGTTCAGGTTTATGCGGGTCCTTTTCGGGATCGTAGGTCATGAAGGGCATGCCCGCGCGCTTGGCCTCAAAAATCGCGGTGTCGGCGTGTTGCAGTAGCACGCGGCTCGATGTTCCGTGGTAAGGATAGCGGGCCTCGCCAATGGTTACGGTCACGTCCACATTCAATCCGCCGGCGCTGACGGCGCCTTCAAATAAGCTAAGAATCTGGTCGGCGACGGCTTTGACTTTATCTTTGTCGTCTTCATTTACGGCGATTGCGAAAATGCTATTGGAGTGGCGCCCAACAGCGTTGGGGTCAGGAACAATGGCCTGGAGATTTTTGCCGATTTTCCGGATCAACTGCTCTCCCGTATCGTGACCGAGAGTACTGTTGATTTCAGAGAAGCGACCTATCTGTAGCAAGAGAACGCTGAAAGATTTGTTCGTATCGGCGTGCGCCGCCACCAGGTCTGCAACGTGGCCTTCAAAAGCCATGCGATTGGGCAGGCCGGACAAAGAATCATGGCGCGCTTGGTAGGCGATGCGATCCTCGCGCTCGGCAATGCCGTCCATCATCTGATTAAAGGTCTCGGACAGTCGACCCAACTCGTCTTGCTGAGAAATGGCAACTTTCTCGTCGTAGCGCCCGTCCAGAATGCGCCGCGCAGCAGTGTCCAGTAGGCGAATGGGCTTGGCGATGCTGTTGGCAATGATAAATGAAGCGACAAGCGTTAGCGTTAAAGCGGCCGCGCCCAATGCAAGCAGCAAGACAAACAGAGGTTGGTATGGCTGCAGCGCCATATCGAGCGAATACTGAAGAACGATATCGACGCTTGGGCCCATGTCCGGGTTCGAAAGCGGGGCTACCAGGGTGACGTATTCACTGTTTCCCATGGTCAACGTACCGGGCTCACCCATGAAGCGCTGATCGTCGCTGAGCGCTCCGGTCAAAACATTGATGTTCTGCTGGCCCAGTGTTGACGCGGGAACCGACCATCCGCCCCCATCCAATTGAAACGCAAAAGAGACTTCGACAGGGACCGTGGACGCTCCTTGCAGGTCGAGGGCAAAGGTGTCGTCAATCGCCACGCCAACCACGATCCACGCGATGGGTACGGGGGCGAGGACCGGCACGACAACCAACTGATAAATTTGCCCGTCCAACACAGATGTCGATTTTGCGCTGCCGTCGATATCGGCGGTTTCGATCATGTCCGGAAATGGAAAGGGCGAAGAAACAGTGTTATCGGCGCCGATACGCGCCGACGTGTCGGCGAGGGTTACGTTGTCCAGCGAGACCAAGAAAGCGCGGTCCGCATCTATCCGAGCAGCGAGATTGTTCAGCGCCGATAGGATCGTGGGGCGGTCATCGGTGGCGACGGCTTGCCGGAAACCGAAATCCTGCGCCACGACGGCCGAACCTTCCTCCAACGTTTCCGACGTCGCTCTAACTTGAATATCGAAAATATCGTTTGTCGCGACAAGCTGGGCACGGGCTTGGTCGAATATATTGTTCTGGATGGCGTTGCGGACAAGAACCAGCGTGGATATGCCGACCACCAGGAACAGCACCCCGAAAAACAATACCAGTCGTGTCTGAAAGGTGTGGAACACCCTGGTTCTCCGTTACGCAGCCTTAATACTGGTCCTCGTCGAATGCACCGGGATCTCGCTGCCGACGAGAGCGTTTTAAATCCAGTGTCAAATTCAGCTCTGAAATGCCACTTGCCGGTATGTTGACATCCGATTTGATCGGATCGCTTGCACGCGCATTCGGGTGCCAAGCTTCCACTGTATAGTCCCCGGCCGGCAGGTTTTCGATGACGCTGAGCCCCTCGTCACTGGAAAGCTCAAAGTGGGGCGTGCCGACGACGTATATATAGGCCAGCATGTTGTCATGGATATTGCAGCCGAGCGGAATGGCCCCTTCCTTGTCGAACGTCACTTTCTCCGCCTCCGATGAGTCGTAGAGCTTCAGCTCGAAGGTCTTGGAAGCGGAAAACGAATAGACGTGGTGGCGAAAGGGGTCTCGGTTAGGGAACTCGACGGTCGTTCCAACTTGTATCGGCAACACGAACGGCCTGAACCTTTGCCCGCTCTGAACCATTTCAGCCGTCGTTCCGGAGGGCGCCAAGACCGGCTCTTGCCCTTTCAACCGAACACTGACCACCGCGTCCCTAACTGGGCTGCGGTCATTTTGTTCAATTCGGGCAGAGAGCGTGCCCGCCTGAACGCTTGCGCTAACAACGGCTATAAGCGCGGCTGTGATTGCCGCCCGACATGCTCTGTTACAAACGATATGCGCCCCAACGTTGAATTACTTATATAGTTGCCCGTTTGCGGCTCGAATACCAGACCGGAACAGAGGGAATTGTTGTTACCCTGTTGCAGGAACTAGGTTTTTGATAGAGGTTTGCGCCTCACAAGGGACCAAAGACTAGCCAAGGGGAGGAAGCATGGCTGTTCGCAATTGGGTATATGGTGTCAGCGCCGCGGCGCTATCGCTCTCGGCATTTGCGGCGGCCACGCCCGCCTCAGCCCAGTCCATCGAAGAAATCGAAGTGACAGCGCGGCATTTGCCGCCAGCCCCCAGCGAACTGGTCTACGCCACCACCACAATCAGCCGCCTCCAGCTCGACACCTCGGGTGAGTCTCGCCTCGACGGGGTCCTGAAAACGGTTCCCGGCTTTGGCCTCTTTCGCCGTCAGTCTAGCCGTGCCGCTCATCCAACGACGCAAGGTATCACACTGCGCGGCTTGGGACCGAGTGGGGCAGGGCGAACATTGCTGCTCGTTGATGGCGTCCCGCAAAATGATCCCTTTGGCGGATGGATCGACTGGAGCCGCATGCAAGCCGCGGCAATCGACAGCACGATCATTACACGGGGCGGCGGCGCCGGGCCGTGGGGTAATACCGCCCTGGCCGGTGTCATCAACATTCGCACACGGGCCGAAGAAGACAGCCGCGCGTGGGGAGAACTGCGCGGCGACAGTTTGAGCAGCTATGAAGGCACCGTCTCGGCGCAGCACTCGCTGGGCACCGTTCAGCTTTTCGGCACCGTTAACGGGCATGATAGTGAAGGGCCGTACACTATACGGAAAGACCAGCGCGGACCCGTTGATCGGCGCGCCGCAAACAAAGGAGCTTGGGCGCAGGGCGGCATGCGCATTGACCTTGGTAACGGCACGTTGCTCACCACGAGCGCGGGATATTCCGATGACCGCTACGTGAACGGCATCGATATCCAGGTTTCGGAAACGCAAATCTTCAACGCTAATGCGGGTCTTGTGCACTACCTTGGCGATGACCGTGTGTCCTGGGAAACACACGTCTATTATCGGGAACAAAAATTCAGCACGATGTTCTCATCGATTGATGATGCGCGAACGACGTCTACGCCTGCGTTGGACCAGTTCAACGTTCCGGCAACATCCTACGGCGCAAATGGTATCCTCCGGTTACCGTTTGTGGACGGGCTGACGATCGATCTGGGCGCGGATGTTCGTTATGTCGAAGGTGCGACCAATGAGCGCTTCTTTGTGCAAAACAACAAATTCTCCCGGGTGCGCCATGCGGGTGGTGAACAAGTGGTCACCGGTGTCTTTGTGGAAGCCAACTGGGAGGCCATGCCTTACCTGACTCTCACCGCCGGCGCGCGCGTGGATTATTGGCGCCAGTGGAACGGCGTAAGACAGGAGAACGAAATCGTCGGCGGAGCCGAATTGCGCAACGATATGTTGCCATCTCGCGACGGCACCGTTGAAAACTTCCGGATTGGTGCGCGAAGTGAAGTGACGGACACATTGGCGCTTAAAGCGGTGGGGTATAGCGGCTTCCGTGTGCCGACCATCAACGAGTTATACCGGCCGTTCCGGGTCGGCAACGATATCACCGAGGCCAACCCTAATCTCGAACCAGAACGTATGTGGGGTGTTGAAGGTGGCGTCGAGTGGGCATCAACATCGCAACTCGCCGTCAGCGGCACGGTCTTCCACGTGTGGCTGAACGATGCCGTAAGCAACATCACAATCGCCACGACACCCGGCTTCAACGCCGAATTGGGTGTGTTTGTGCCGGGCGGCGGCACATTGCGCCAGCGCAGAAATCTCGACCGCATCGAGGTCGATGGTTTCGAAGCGGAAGCGATCTGGGCCGTGACCGAGCAAATTGAACTGGCGTTCCGCTATCTTTACACAAATCCAAAGGTGAAACGCAGCACGGACGAACCCACACTCGCCGGAAACCGGCTAGCGCAGGTGGCGCGGCACCAAGGTACGTTATCGGCCGTTTGGCGTCCGGACGACCGCTGGACGGTCAAAGCCGAAGGGCGAGCGGTCAGCGGCCAATATGACGACGACCAAAATCTGCGCCGTCTGAGCGGCTACGCCGTCTTTGACCTCTATGCCGATATGGCCGTCACGGATTACGCCACTTTGTTTGTGAGCGCCGAGAACATCTTCGATAAAACCATTGAAGCGGGCATCAGTGCAGATGGATTGGTTTCGGTTGGCCTGCCGCGTGTGGTCGCCGGCGGGATACGTATGAAGTTCTAACCGTATTCGCGAGGTCGGCAACGCAGCAGCGAATGTACAAGACGCATATACAAGATCCGGCTGATTTGCAGGCGAGGCCGCGCCAGCGGGATATCCGCCGGCTTTCGGCGCTTTTTCAATCCGGCGACTTCGCGGAAGCTGAAATCAAGGCGCGCGAGCTTTTCGAGAAATTCCCGAAAGACCTCACGCTTTGCAAGTTCCTCAGTTCGATCTTGGCGAGCCAGGGAAAATTTGAAGACGCGATCATTCCGTTGCGGCGTGCAATTGAAATCGCGCCAAAGGAAGCCGAATTTCGCAACAACCTGGGCGTCACCCTTGTTCAGCTGCGACGCATGAATGAAGCGATTGAAAACTATCAGGCAGCACTGGACATAAATCCGAATTACCCCGACGCGCTGGTCAACTTGGGGATTGCAATGATCCGCGGCGGCGACGCCCAGGGTGCGGTGGAAAAATTTGAAGCGGCATTGCGCATCCATCCACAATCGGCCCTCGCCCTTGGAAATCTCGGGGATGCCTGGCACAAACTCGGAAATCCGGAAAAAGCGATCGCGTGCTGCCGCCGGTCCTTGGAGATCAATCCCAGCAGCGGTGCAGTTTATAGCTATCTGGGCAACGCATTGCGGGCCAAAGGCGCGTTGAACGACGCCGTTGCTGCCTATGATCGCGCGATCGAGCTTTTGCCCGGCTCACCAGAGCTGCACAGCAATTTTGGCGGTCTGTTGATTGATCTCGGTAGGCAGGACGACGCCGTGGCTCAATTCACGCAGGCGCTTGCCTTAAATCCGGGTGATCCCGAGGCACATTATAACTTGGGCAACACTGAATGGACCGCCAAGCGGTATGACGAAGCCCTCAATCATTTCGAACAGGCAGGCACAAGCGAAGCCTTGACCATACTTCTGGAGAAGCTTTTCCGGCTTGGCAGGAATGAGCCGTTTCACGCGTTGATGAAAAAGTTGGCGACAGTAGACCCCGACAATATCTATGCCGCTACAGTGACTGCCTTTGCCGCCCATCAGTGGGACTTTGAAAATACGTTTCCATTTTGTCGCGACCCACTTCGTTTTGTGAATGTACAGGATTTGTCCACCGATATTGGCGACATTGAAATTTTCGGCAAAGAACTTCTCGAACAGATATCGGAGGCGCCGTCCATATGGCAGCCGCCGGGAAAAACCACGACCAACGGTTATCAAACCTCCGGCAATCTATTCACCTTGGAAAAACCGGCACTGGATAAACTCAAGAAAGCCATTCTAAAAGCCGTGGACGCTTACCCAACTAAATTTCCGGATCGGATCGACGGGCTCATAACCCAATGGCCGAAGAATTTCGAACTGACCGCATGGCATGTGCGTTTGCTGAAATCCGGCTATCAGGAGGCGCATGTCCATCCGACGGGGTGGCTAAGCGGTGTGTACTATCTCAAGGTTCCTAAGGCTCTGAGCGGTGAGGAAGGATCAATCGAATTCAGTCTTCACGGATACGATTTACCGATTTCCAATTCAAACATTCCCACAAAACGTCACAGCCCGAAAACCGGAGAGCTTGTGCTGTTTCCCTCCGCGCTGTTTCATCGAACGATTCCCTTCTCAAATGACGAGGAACGTCATTGCATTGCGTTCGACTTGGAGCCTAAACGTTCTTAATTTGGGGGCGTTGGCCGCGTGCCGATCTGCCGGTATTCCAACTCGCCTTTCGGTGCGCGCGCCTTTGGTTTCCAGGAAAGTCTGAATAAGTTGATCGGGCCCTCGACGCGTTTGACGCTCTGTTCGCCGATATCGTCCAGGGTGAATGCGGGTGAGGGGCATTTGGCTTGGATCGCGCCGGAGCAATATATTTGCCCGTCCTCGGCAGCATCGCAAATGCCGCCCAGCGCGAGCAGCGGTTCGCCGAAATATTCACCGTCTTCAAAGCCCGCATTGCCTGCATGCAAGCCAATCCGAAGTTCCAGCGGCGCATCGGGATTGTCGGCAACGAATTCTGCAACCGCCTGCTGAATTTCGATTGCCGCGCGGGCTGCCGCGGCCGGGTCGGGAAAGGTCGTGAGCATGCCGTCGCCGGTGTGTTTCACTTCAGTGCCCTTGTAGTCCTTTATGGCGGTGCACACGATGGTGTTGTGCGCCCGTACGATGCGTTGGGCACCGGAATTCCCCAGCTTACTGGTGAGCGCTGTCGAACCGACGATATCCGTCAGCAAAAACGTGACTTGTTTTGAATCCGTGGTTTCTTCCGTGCGCTCGGACCATTCTTTGATGAGCTCAGTTAACGGTGGCTGCCGGGACTTTGTTTCGTTGAGTTCCGCGGTTATGGCGGCGTGGCCTGCATCCATCAGCTTGCGAAAGCGGGGACGCTGCGCCGAGGCGTCCAGCCGTTCGCAGAATGCTTTTGCCGCCGCCGCGTTGGTTCCAATGCTTTCCAGGGCCGACTGTAGAATGTCGGCCTTCATGGCATCGGAAAGACTGAAATGCTCTGCTAGCCCGCCGGCCGCACCGCCAATAAACAGATTGGCGCCAAATCGTTCGAACGCCTGCAACTGCGGACGTTCCTCAGTTAGCGCATCCATGACCTTTTTTGTGTATGCGGATAAACGATCCCGGTACGGTGCCAGCAGATCGGCGTCCTCGGCATCCTCGTTTCCGGTCTGTCCCTCTTCGCTCTGGGCGTCCGCCTGTTCATCTTCCGGCGTTTCCTCACCCTCTTCTTGAGGGATGTCATCCAGAGCAGGCGGCGCCTCGGCTGGCGGAGTGACGCGGAACGAGGTTTGTTCCATGTCCGCATCCGCTTCGCGCGGCGGGGCAGCCTTGCGTTCGTTCTGAAAAAGAGAGCGTTTGTATGAAGACGATGAGGCGACGGTCGGCGCCGCGGCCCCGAATGACAGGGCTTCGATGGTTTTGCGGCGGGAGTCTTCGGATTTCCGCCGCCAAAGGATGAAATCCATCGGAATGTAAACTCTGAACAGCAACAACGCGGCGCCAACAGTTGCGACGGCAAAAATAATCAAAAGGAATAGACCAAAGTCCCCTGAAGACTGCGCGGAAGACATTAAAATTGCTGAGATGACCGAAACCACCGCGCCAACACCAAATGCGTTGATGGCGACCATGAATGTGCGGGACGTGATGTCAGCGCCTAGCGCGGGGGGATCTATTTCGGAAGGCGCGCCCTCACTGCGATAAGCGGCTTCAATCGTGATATTACCGGAATCGCCGTCGATCTTTTTAATTAGAACGGCGGTGGGAATATCTTCGTCGCTGTTCAGATTTCACGCGGTGTCCAGAGCAATGTTTTGCTCCTTCTCCATCACACGATTGAGCAATGTCCATCGGCCACGTTTAGCCGCGTACACCTCGTAATGGGTGATCGTGCGCATGTGCCCCCAAACAATCGAGCTTTTGCCGCGCCTCATCTGCGGCGTTATTGCTTGCTCGATAGTTTAGTGTGAGCGTGCGGCAGCGCAAGCCTAAGGGTTGAAAATAACCTGTTTTCCTAAATCGTCAGGTTAGTTCAGTGGTTTTTTTGCCTGGGCTTCTGCGAATTGAGCTGACCGCACCATCAGCATATCCCAGTTGTTCATGGACTGCAGATGGAAGTAAACGCTGTGCAAAAAGCCGCTCTTGCGCCATTCGAGGAAGGTCGCATCGGGCAGCTCTTTGAACTTTTCTTCGTTGATTGAATTGAATGAGCCCAGGTTTTGCTTTTCATTGTCGCCGATTTCAACTTCGACCGCGCGTTCTTCGACAATGCCGGAACTCGCCAAAGCTTTGGAGAATTGTTCGGTAAATAGATATGCCTGGTGGAATTGCTCACACATATTGAGCGCATTCTTGACCGTGTCGGTTTCCTCGCCGTTTTCGAAAAGAGAGCGTGCGCCATCCTTCTTTGATTCGGATTCGCTGTCGATGCCGATCGACAGCCGCTCATCCGTCGATTGTCCCATCAATATGAAGGGGTAACGGCGAACATATGCGGGAATGTAGCAGCCGACTTCCCACTCGCCTTGGTTATTAACAAACAGATTTTTACCGGTGTTCATGCCGACGGCGACAACCGGCACCAGGTCCTGTCCCAAAAAAATGATCGGGTAATGACGCGCTGCCATTGAAAATTCCGGCGCGGTGATCGGCACAGTATTAGTGCCGGCGGCGAATGAAAAATCTCGCTCCGGGCGGATCTTTAGGCCCTTGTGGCCGTGTTTCATAAGCGGCTCAGGCTCAGTGTAGAAAAGAGGCGCGCTCTGTTGGTTTGTGTTGGGGGCCTGGGCAGTCGAATTATCACTCACGGCAGCTATTTCCCTGATGCTTGATTTTTCCAATATTTCCGGGCCTTTGCCCGGCTGAGCGGGGGAGCATAGGGCCCCATCCGGCAAAGGCAAAGGGTGTTTTGGGGTGAAGGCCTTCGCTGCCGGGTGGACGCGGGCACTCTACCTATACCATTGATATTTCTGTAGAAAATCCGTGGCCTTAATCTAAAACGACGAAATCAGGCAAAAGGGCTTTCAGATCGCCGCCAAATCCTCGCGGCCAAGACGCCCGAAAGGGCTATGCGTTGCGCGCTCTGGCGCGATCTCCTTCGTAGAAGTGCCATAAGAATACAGCCGCGCTGGATCTGTAGGGCCGCCACGATTCTGCAATGCTTTCCATATCTTTCGGTGTCGGCCGGTCTTTCAGTCCGCGCAACATTTGCACACCATATTGAAGTCCGAGATCGCCGACCGGCCAAATGTCCGGGCGGCCCATGCCGAACATCAAATAAATGTCGGCTGTCCATGCGCCGACACCTTTGTGCGCGATTAGAGTTTCGCGCACTTCGTCATCGCCGGCGCGCGCGAGCGCGGCGAAATTGAGCCTGCGGGATGAAGTCGCTTCAGCGAGACCAAGAGTGTAGGCGGTTTTCTGGCCACTCATACCGGCGGCGCGAACGCCCTTCTCTCCGAGAGCAAGGATGCGCGGTGCGGTAACAGTCCCACCTGCCGCACGGCGAAGCTTCGCCCAGATGGCCGCGCCTGCGGCAACCGAGACCTGCTGATCGACAATAATCCTGATAAGGGTTTCAAAGCCCGGCTTCATGAGCCGCGTGCCCGGGATTCCGGCGAGCTTAATCGCTCGTGCGAAATCTTTGTCGCGCCGGCGCAGCAATCCCAAGTGGCGCTTCAGTTCGGCTTCGGTTTTCACGTGCCAGTCCGGCGCTACTTCTGTTTGCGGGTGAAGACGAAAAGATCTTCGCTCGACGCTTTGGTGTCAAAGCGGTATCCGTCCGAATTAAACTTTTTCAGATCGTCAGGTTTGGTCCATCGATTGTCGATAATGGCACGCGCCATGAGGCCGCGTGCCTTCTTGGCCAGGAAACTGATGATCTTCGCTTTTCCGTCTTTGACCTCTTTGAAGGCGCAGTGGATCACTGGCGCTTTTAGTTGCTTGGAGTCCACGGCGCTCCAGTATTCGTTGGACGCAAGATTTACGATCACCGGATTTTTCAGTTTGGCCGTAGTCTTGTTGATATGCGCCGCGAGACTATCCTGCCAAAAGGCATATAAATCCTTTCCGCGGTCGGTCTTGACCGCAGAGCCCATTTCCAGACGGTAGGGTTGCATTCCGTCCAGAGGGCGAAGCATTCCATATAATCCGGACAACATTCCAATGTGCTTTTGCGCGAAGTCCACATCGCCTTTGTTCAAGGTCTTGGCATCGAGACCCACATAGACGTCGCCCGCGAACGTATAAATCGCCGGCTTGGTCCCGCTCTGATTGGCGGGGTCGAATGCTTGAAAACGCTCCACATTCAAATCCGCGAGTTTCGGACTAATGCTCATGAGCTTCTGGAGGTCGCGGCGGCTGTATTTTTTCGCGCGCTCGGCAAGTACGGACGTCTCCGGCATTAAGGCCGGCTTGGTCGCTTTCGCGAAATCCGGGGCGGGGGAGTAATCCAGCTTTTTGGCTGGAGAGAGAACGGCAAAGAGCATCGTGGACCTTTATTTTACCTTTTTCCAGACCAGCACGTAGGGCGCGCCGCCCATTTCGGGCGTCGTGATGGTCAGCACGTCATCCTTGAGGACGTAATAGCGCACTTGGTCGGTGTCCGTCAGTCCTTCGTTCCATGAGATGTCCACGTGATGGATGACCTCGCCGTCCTTGACGATTTCGTATGTGCCGCCGTAGGCGACCATCGTGTTGTGGAGCCGCGCGGCTTCGGCTTCGGTGGCCGCGGCGCCGGATGTGGGTTTGGCGCGGTCGCTACGCATCAAAATGGCGTACATGCGCCCGTCCGATGAGTAATTAATATAGCCATCGGGCGTTGGGCCGAAGGGTTCCGTGCGCTGGCCGTCAGGGGCTTCGCGCGCGTAAGTTTGCAGTTGCCATGTGCCCAGGAGGGGGAAGTCCTCCGCATGCGCGCCAAGTGGTGTAAGCGCTAGCACCAGCCCCGTCACGAAAGTCGATGTTTTCAAGGTGTCCTCCCATAGCGTTGTCAGGTCATAGTAAAATGATCCCGATGGTTATCAATGTATCTCGGCTCGGCGTTATGCGCCCACATTGACAATCGCGTCTTGCTGGCGCACAGGTAAAAGGCGCAACGCACAGGGGATCAACCGCGCAGGGGAAACCAGTTATGGCGCAGCCCGGATATTTGCTGTTTCTGGCTCATTCGCTCGATATGGAAAAAATGAGCCGCTACTCGGCAGCGGTGTCGCCGGTCTACAAGCAATTCGGGGGGGGCGTACCTCGGCATTGGCGGGCCAGGCCGGGGCACGGAGTTGCTGGAAGGCGCTTGGTTCGATCACTCCATTATTTTGGCCCGGTTTCCGTCTTCCGAGGACGTCACTAAGTTTTGGAACTCGCCCGAGTACGCTGAGGTCAAGGCGCTCCGGAAGGGTGGGGGTATTTTCCAGGTATTTTCCCTGAAGGGAGAAAACGCGGAGCCTCCCGAGGGGCATCCCGCATATCTCATTAGCGTATTTAGGCCATTCGACGCGGACGCCTATGAGGCGATTGCCGCGCAAGAGGCTGACAAACTTTCCGGTCGGAACATGTACTATCTCGCCACGGCCGGCGAGGGAGACTCGGACCGCGTGGAAGGCGATTTGGTGAATTTCAATTTCTCAATTATTGCTTGCCCGACCCAGCCCTCGGCCACGGCATTATGGAACGATCCGTCGTACGCGGATATTCGCAATCAGCGGGCGCAGGTTGCCGGTGTAAATACGTTCTTTATGGCGGGCATGGCGCGGTAATTCGAGTTCTACGCCGCCAACACCTTTTCCAAATCCGACATTTCGTTTTTCGCCATCAGCTTGTCTGCAGCGCGGGCATTTTGACGCACCTGTTCCGGGGACGTCGCGCCGGCGATGATACTTGTCACGACTGGATGACTGGCGAGCCAGCTGAATGCCAATTCGACCGGTGTGCGATTGCGTTCGGCGGCAAAGGTTGATGCCTTCCGTGCCAACTCCACCGCATGTATGTCTGCGAACCGCTCCAAAAAGCCGCTAGCGCCTTCCAACCGAGACCCTTTCGGTGTGCCGTTGGTGTACTTGCCTGTCAGCATGCCACTGGCCAGCGGAAAATACGGAAGGAACCCCATGCTTTGGCGCGACACTTCGGGCAGCACATCCTTTTCAACGTCGCGCACGAGCAGGCTGTATTCGGACTGGCAACTGACGAAGGGCGTAATGTGCTTTTCGGCGGCAATGGTGGCGGTTTGCTTCAGATCATCGACCGTGACGTTGCTGACCCCGATGAAGCGCACCTTTCCGGATTGTACCAATTCGTGCAGCGCTTCCATGGTTTCTGCCCATGGCGTTTCCCGGTCCGGGAAGTGCACTTGATATAGATCGATATAGTCCGTGCCGAGGCGCCTGAGGCTCGCCTCCGCGGATTCAAAAACAACCGCGCGCGAGGCGCCTTTGCGTTTTCCGTTCTCGTCCATGAGCGCGCCGAATTTTGTTGCAACAATGACGTCGCTACGCCGCGCGCCGAGGGCGGCACCCAGCATTTCTTCGGACCGAGTGTCGCCGTACATATCGGCGGTGTCGAAAAAGGTGATCCCACTATCCAACGCAGCATCGACAACGGTCTTGATTTGCGCCGCATCGCATTTCCACCCGAAATTGTTGCATCCAAGTCCAATGATGGAGGCATTAAGGTCGCTGCTCCCAAATTTTCTAAATTCCATTTAAGTGATTTCCTCTGCGCCTCATTCGGTTCCGTCTTAATTATGTCGGCGCTGCTCCGTCGGCGCCTCGCGGGCCCGTCTTGTCGGCTTGCTGCTCATTCGCCACTTCACCTGTAGCGGGCGCGTTTTCCGACTTTGCTTTCGCGGCCCCACTTTTTTCGACGTGCGCGGCTTTGAGGTCACCGAGCAACTTTTCCGCGGCATTGGTCGTTGTGACATAGCGTTCATTTACGCGGCGTAGGTTGTTTATAAGTATGTTGAGCAGCGCTTTGATAAAAGGATCGCAGGCGTTCATTTTATTTTGCATGGTGCTCTTCGGAATTTTCACCACCGTGCTGTGCTCAAGTGCAATCGTTGTCGCGGCGCGGCGCTCGCCAGTGATGGCCGCCATTTCTCCGAACATGGCGCCTGGCTCAAGGACGGCAAGGCGCACCTTTTTCCCTTCAATTGTTTTGAACACACCGATTTTCCCGCTTTCCAGAACAAAGGCGTCCGTCCCGTCCTGTCCCTCGTGAAAAACCACCTTGTCCTTTTCGTATGGCACGCGCGACAGAATTTCACCGCGCTTGCCGCGGATGTTGGCGGATTTTTTCTCGTCCGGTTGTTCGTGATCTGCCGCGGTCCCGAAGCTTGTCATGTGTTTCACCAAGAAAAAGCCGGCAAGGCCTAAAATACCGCCGACCAAACGCTGCTTTCATTGCGGCACATAACTGTCTCGCCTTCGCTCATGGTTTCGTCTTCGAATGTCAACGTTTGCACGAAGGTGCGGCATACAAAACTGCCCATCTGATCTTCACTCAAGGCCATGGCCGTGCCTGTGCGCCCTTCGACTTCCCAGTAAATTTCCTCTCCGACAGGTGCTGAAAAAGCCTCGGACTGGGCCGCGCGCTGGAGACCGGCTTGGTCCTCTGTCAGCTGTTCAAGAGTCGATGTGGGCAATATGTCGACGACCGGCGGCTCGATTTCCGCCGGTTCGGGTTGTGGTGCTCGCGGACTGTTGGCGGCGGTGTAGGACGCTGATTGGGGCGGCCTTGAACGCGATGCGGTGCGTGCGGCTGGCGTTCGGGAAGGTGTTGCTCTCCCGCTGGTATGCACTTGAATCGGCGGTGTGGCGGCCCGCTCGACACTGTGCGACAGCGCGCGTGCGCTACGGTTGAGGCTCGCCGCGCCGACTTCCATGCCGCATCCAACCCGCGTTGCACTTTCTTCAAATGCGCGGCTCATCAATCGTGCATCCCGGCTCATGGAATGCGCCATGACCCTGGCAGGCAGCAATGCGACCTC
>Ga0181593_10000717_pt1 | contig 29195 bp, 25 predicted proteins | sample 071ome_19_FD_133756 | JGI IMG/M metagenome (GOLD analysis project Ga0181593, IMG submission 133756) | Coastal salt marsh microbial communities from the Groves Creek Marsh, Skidaway Island, Georgia - 071413AT metaG (megahit assembly) | ecosystem: Environmental > Aquatic > Marine > Intertidal...
GTGCCCAGTGTTGGCGAACGTCCTCCCCGTGAACTGTCCAGGCAGGCGCTGGCCGATGTGGTGGAACCCCGTTATGACGAGCTGTTTCACCTGATTCAGTCTGAAATCAGGCAGAGCGGCTATGAAGACATGCTGGCTGCCGGCATGGTGTTTACCGGAGGCACCAGCAAGATGGAAGGTGTGGCCGAGCTGGCTGAGGAAATCTTTCATATGCCGGTAAGGATTGGTATGCCGGTCGATGTTAACGGGCTGGTGGATATCGTCCGTAACCCTACCTATTCGACCGCTGTTGGACTGCTGCTTTACGGCATGAAGCAGAGTCAGGAGCGGGAAGGCAATGTTGTACGGGAGCCGGGAATCACCTTGCTTGACCGGGTGAAAAGTTTTTTTGGCGGGAGTGAATGACACGTTTTGTGTTCACTCTTTTTAATTATTTTTTTAGAGGAATTTGAAACCGGCTTTTAACTGGTGAACAGGTTAACGGCATCAGTGAGAAACCGGCTTCAGGTAATTAGTAACTTCAAGGTGGAACCCAAAGGGGGTAAGTATGTTTGAAATCATCGACAATGTTGCACAAAGTGCAGTCATTAAAGTCATAGGCGTTGGCGGCGGTGGTGGTAACGCTGTCCAGCATATGCTTAACAGTACGATCGACGGGGTTGAGTTCATCTGTGCCAACACAGATGCACAGGCTCTGGAAAAAATGGGTACCAGGCTGAATCTGCAGCTTGGCTGCAGTGTCACCAAGGGACTTGGTGCGGGTGCCAATCCGGAAATTGGCCGACAGGCCGCGCTGGAAGATCGTGACCGTATCCGCGAAATCATCTCCGGAGCCGACATGGTCTTTATCACCGCCGGCATGGGTGGTGGAACAGGAACCGGTGCAGCACCGGTTGTTGCAGAAATCGCCAAGGAAATGGGAATCCTGACCGTTGCAGTCATCACCAAGCCCTTTTCCTTTGAAGGTCGCAAGCGTATGACATTGGCAGAACAGGGTATCAGGGAACTTGCAGAGAATGTTGACTCTCTAATCACCATACCCAACGAGAAACTGATGGATGTACTGGGCAAGGGTGCAACCCTGCTGGATGCCTTCGGTGCGGCCAACGATGTCCTCCATGGTGCGGTAAAAGGTATTGCCGACCTCATCATCCGTCCAGGCATGATCAACGTGGATTTCGCGGACGTCAGCACTGTCATGTCTGAAATGGGCATGGCGATGATGGGCACCGGTTACGCCAAAGGTGAAAACCGCGCAGTGGAAGCTGCCGAAGCAGCCATTCGCAGCCCTCTGCTGGAAGATGTGAACCTGCAGGGCGCCCGCGGCATCCTGATCAACATCACTGCCGGGGAAGACCTGACCCTGGGTGAGTTCTCCGAAGTGGGTGACACCATTTCCGAATTCGCCTCTGACCAGGCCATTGTTGTTGTAGGTACGGTGATTGATCCTGAAATGAAGGATGAAATCTGTGTAACCGTGGTCGCTACCGGTCTGGGTGGTATGCAGGTCGAGCGTCCGACCAAGGTTGTGGACAATACCGCCAGGAATCCGAGAACGGCTGATTTCCACAACCTGGACAAGCCGGCTGTCCTGCGCAAGAAGGAAGCAGCCAGAGCACAGATTCAGGCTGAAGAGATGGCCATTGATCGTGCCCCCATGAAGAAAGCTGTGGGAGCCGACACGGACATGGATTACCTGGATATTCCGGCTTTTCTGCGCAAGCAGGCGGACTAGGAAGGAGTTCACAGTTCAACTGAACAGGAATGCATAGGGGTGATCGGGCTATTGGTCCAGCAGGGTGTTTTTGCTAAGATGCGCGTTTTTTTCAGGCAGGGCACCCGGGCAACCAGGCCCGGCAATACACACCGGAGCGGTAATCCGGATAAAAACGGGTTTCGATGGAATAATGCAGCACTCAACAGGTCTGTTTATTCCGTATTCCGGCAATTCGCCAAACACAGCTGCCCCTGTATCCAAGTGGCAAGAGAGAACAAACATTGATTAGGCAACGTACCCTGAAGAATGTCATCAAAGCGACTGGCGTCGGGCTGCACACAGGCCAGAAAGTCTACCTGACCTTGCGACCCGCTCCTGTCGACACGGGAATCGTTTTCACCCGGGTTGACCTTGACCCGGTTGTACAGATTCCGGCGCTGGCCAAAAACGTGGGTGATACCACCTTGTCATCCACGTTGGTAAAAGATGATGTGCGGATTTCCACCGTCGAGCACCTCATGTCAGCCATGTGTGGTCTGGGTATAGATAATGCTTATGTCGATGTCAGTGCTCCCGAAGTCCCTATTATGGATGGCAGCGCTGGTCCCTTTGTGTTCCTGATTCAGTCGGCGGGTATTGAAGAACAGAATGCCCCCAAAAAATACATTCGTATAACCCGGGAAGTCAGTGTAGAAGAGGGTGACAAGAAAGCCAGCCTGAAACCGTTCAATGGTTTCAAGGTGGGCTATGCCCTGATGTATGACCACCCGGTTCACCGCAAATTCACCAAGGAAGCCTGTGTCGACTTTTCCAGCACCTCATTCGTGAAGGAAGTCAGTCGCGCCAGGACCTTCGGTTTCATGCATGAATTCGAGGAGCTGCGTAATCGCAATCTGGCACTGGGTGCCAGCATGGATAATGCCATTGCGGTTGGTGATTACCGGGTCCTGAATGAAGACGGTCTGCGTTATGAAGACGAGTTCGTCAAACACAAGATACTGGACGCCATTGGAGACCTCTACCTGCTGGGTAAAACCCTTATCGGTGAGTTCCAGGGGCACAAGTCCGGCCACGCCCTGAACAATGCCCTTCTCAGAAAGTTGATGACAGCAGAAGATTGCTGGGAAATCGTGACTTTTGAGGAAGAGGAGCAAGCACCAATTTCCTACCTGAGACCTGTTTTTTCAGGCTAGATATGGTCTAATCCGACCCTGCATCGAAGTTCCGGCCAATAAAGGCCGCATGATTACCGCAAGATGAAGATAATCATAGTCAATGAAAAGCATGGGGATACACGGTCTCTGGTCCTGAAGGGCTGGGCACGCGTGGCGTTATCTATTTGTCTGCTGGGGGTACCTGTTGTCCTCGGCTACTACGGTTTCCATGTATCTGCTACCCGAAACGGGGATTACTACAAGGATCAGGCTACCCAGGCCTGGATGGATGAACTGCAGGCCCAGAAAGCGGATGTCGAGCAGGTTCGTCAGGAAACCCTGGACCAGCTTCAGGCCCTGACACTCAGGATGGCCAATCTTCAGGCCCGATTGCTTCGACTGGATGCCCTGGGTCAGCGTTTGACCGAAATATCAGACCTTGATGATGGTGAATTCGATTTTACCCAGGCACCGGCCGTGGGTGGACCCCAGGATCTGGATGCAGAGCAGGTGCAGGTCCCTGATTTTCTGCAGGCTCTGGATAACCTGACCCGCGAAATTGAAGACAAGCAGCAGCAGCTGGAGTTGCTGGATTCCCTGTTATCCGAGCAGCAGATCCAGTCTGCCGCCTATATTGCCGGTCGGCCGATAAACCGGGGATGGATTTCTTCCAACTATGGCCGTCGAATCGACCCCTTCACTGGCAAGCTGGCCTGGCATCAGGGCCTGGATTTTGCGACAGGAAAAACCGGTGTCGACATTATGGCTGTTGCCTCAGGTGTCGTGACCTTTGCCGGTGAAAAGCAGGGTTATGGGCGTATGGTGAAAATCAACCATGGCAATGGCTATGAAACCCTGTATGCGCATGATGAGAAGCTCCTGGTAAAACCGGGGGATATCGTCAAGAAAGGACAGGTTATTGCCCTGTCAGGAAATACCGGTCGCTCGACCGGACCCCATGTGCATTTCGAAGTGCACAAAAACGGTCGCGTCGTCGACCCCTCATCCTACGTTCACCGTACCAGTCGATAAAACCCTCGACCATTCTTTGCTGCCGTGTGCATGACGTGTCATGCCAGGGCTTGAATGCTGTGTTAACGGCCATATTTCACTGTAAATCGATATTGATATAAGACTTATGCTCACGAAGATATTTGGAAATAAAAACCAGCGGGAAATCAAAAAGCTTTCTAAAGTTGTCAATAAAATCAACGGGATGGAGCCAGCCATGCAGGCGCTGTCCGATGAGGAGCTGAAGGGCAAGACCGCCGAATTCAGGGAACGGTTTGAAAATGGCGAATCCCTGGACCAGCTGCTGCCTGAGGCCTTTGCCGTTGCCCGTGAGGCAGGGGTCAGGGTCATGAATATGCGCCATTTCGATGTGCAGCTGATCGGCGGCATGGTGCTCAACAATGGCAAGATCGCCGAAATGCGCACTGGTGAAGGCAAGACCCTTGTCGCCACGTTGCCAGCCTATCTGAATGGTCTGACGGGGCGCGGTGTTCACCTGGTTACCGTGAATGATTACCTGGCCCGTCGTGATGCCGAGTGGATGAGGCCGCTGTATGAATTTCTGGGTCTGAGTGTTGGTGTGGTTGTTCCCGGCCAGTCACACGAGGAGAAGCGTGCGGCGTATCAGGCAGACATCACCTACGGTACCAATAACGAATTCGGATTTGATTACCTGCGTGACAACATGGCCTTCCGGCTGCAGGACAAATTCCAGCGCGACCTGGTGTATGCCATTGTCGACGAAGTGGATTCCATCCTGATCGATGAGGCGCGTACGCCACTGATCATTTCCGGGGCTGTCCAGAACTCCTCCAAGCGTTACATCGACATCAATGCCATGGTGCCGCTGCTGAGGAAAGTGGACAAGGTGCCCGAGAAGTCCATGATCGAACGTCGCCTGGAAGGGGAAGATGATCTTGATGGTGATTTCATCGTTGATGAAAAAAGCCGCCAGGTGGAGTTGACTGACCAGGGTCACGAACGTGTTGAAGGCCTGATGGTCAGCCGTGGTTTGCTCAAGGAAGGTGAGAACCTTTATGCCGCTACCAACCTGACCCTGCTTCACCAGTTGCAGTCTGCGCTCAGGGCCCATTTCCTGTTCCATAAGGAAGTGGAATACATCGTGCAGGACAACCAGATTGTACTTATCGATGAACATACCGGTCGCACCATGGCTGGCCGGCGTTTGTCAGAAGGCCTGCACCAGGCTATCGAGGCCAAGGAAGGGGTGCCGATCCAGAATGAAAGCCAGACCCTGGCATCGACTACGTTCCAGAATTACTTCCGCCTGTATGAAAAACTGTCCGGCATGACCGGCACCGCGGATACGGAAGCCTTTGAATTTCATCAGATTTATGGGCTTGATGTGGTGGTTATTCCCACCAATAAACCCATGGTCAGGATTGATGACAATGACCTGGTCTACCTGACCACCCAGGAAAAATTCAAGGCCATCGTGGAAGACATTGTTACTTTTACCGGCAAGGGCTGCCCTGTGCTGGTGGGTACTGCCAGTATCGATACCTCGGAAATCCTGTCCAAATTCCTCACCAAGGAAAAGATCAAGCACAACGTGCTCAACGCCAAGTACCATGAAAAGGAAGCCGAAATCATTGCCCAGGCTGGCCGTCCGGGTACGGTAACCATTGCCACCAACATGGCCGGTCGTGGTACCGACATTGTTCTGGGTGGTCGCTGGCAGGCCGAGATCGAGGCGCTGGAAAATCCCGGCCCTGATCAGGTGGAAAAAATTAAATCTGAATGGCAGGTGCGTCATGACCAGGTAATTGAGGCAGGCGGTCTGCACATCATCGGTACCGAGCGTCATGAATCACGCCGCATCGACAACCAGTTGCGTGGTCGTGCCGGTCGCCAGGGTGATCCGGGTTATTCCCGCTTCTATCTCTCCCTGGACGACAACCTGATGCGTATTTTTGCCTCCGACAGGGTCGGCAACCTGATGCGCCGCATGGGTATGGGTGAAGGTGAGGCCATTGAACACAAGATGGTGACCAATGCCATTGAGAAGGCACAGCGCAAGGTGGAAGGACGCAACTTTGATATCCGCAAGCAGCTGCTGGAATATGATGACGTGGCCAACGACCAGCGCCAGATTATTTACCAGCGCCGCAATGAACTGATGGAAATCGATGATATTTCTGAAGTCATCGACAGCATGCGCGAAGAGGTTATTGATAACCATATCAGTTTGTACATCCCGCCCCAGAGCATCGAGGAGCAGTGGGATATTGCCGGTCTTGAGCAGTCCCTGGAAGGGGAGTTTGGTGTCAGGCTGCCGGTTCAGAAGTGGCTGGATGATGACAACACCCTGTATGAAGAGAGTCTGCGGGTCAGGATACTTGAAGCTGTAGTCCAGGCTTATGAGGAAAAATCTGCGCTGGTTGGTGACAAAATGCGTGTCATTGAAAAGCAGATTACCCTGCAGGTGCTGGACACCCTCTGGAAAGAACACCTTTCCCAGATGGATTCCCTGCGTCAGGGTATCGGTCTGCGCGGTTATGGCGGCAAGAACCCGAAACAGGAATACAAACGCGAAGCCTTTGCCCTGTTCGAGGAACTGCTCAGGAATCTGCAGCATGAAGTCGTCAAGTTCCTGAGCCTGGTGCAGATTCAGAGAAATGAAGAGGCTGATGCCATTGAGCGCCAGCGCCTGGAGGAACAACAACGCCAGCAGTCTACTGCGGTGCATCGTGAAGCCAGTGCCATGGATGCAGGTTCAGCCCCCGAGCAGGCCTCGGCAGCAAAGCCCCAGGAACCCTTTACCCGTCAGGGAGATAAAGTGGGCAGGAACGAGCCCTGTCCCTGTGGTTCAGGCAAGAAATTCAAGCAGTGCCACGGCAAGCTGAATTGAAGAAAGCCAGATAGAAGAAACAAGAAACAAGAAACAAGAGGCAAGTAGTATAGATATACCCTTGCCTCTTGAATGCAAAAACACTGAGCTGAACGAAGGCTCTGAAGTAAGTGATTTTTTCAATCGTGAAGGATGAACTATGGCGGTTGGTAGTGGGGAATTGGGAACGCTGCATCCGGTACCCGGTATTCAGATGTCAGCGGTATCAGCAGGCATCAAGAAGCCCGGAAGACTGGATTGTGTGGTGTTTGATCTGGGTGAAACAGCCACCGTTGCAGGCATGTTTACCAAAAACGCCTTCTGCGCCGCACCGGTAACCATCTGCCGCAATCACCTGCGTCATGGATCGCCCCGTTATTTTGTAATCAATACCGGCAATGCCAATGCGGGAACCGGCAAGCAGGGTATGGATGATGCCCTGAAGGTCTGCCTGGAAATTGCCGAGCTCAAGTCCCTGCCCGTTCATGACATTCTTCCTTTTTCCACCGGTGTTATCGGCGTCAATCTGCCAGTGGAAAAGATCACCAATGTTCTGCCCCAGGCGCTGAACTCCCTGTCAGGAGACAACTGGGCGGAATGTGCCCGGGGAATCATGACGACCGATACCCGGCCCAAGGCGGCCTCTGTTCAGGTGGACATAGACGGGAAAACCATCACCATAACCGGTATCGCCAAGGGTGCCGGCATGATCAAGCCGAATATGGCGACCATGCTGGCCTACGTGTTTACCGATGCCGAGGTAATGCAGCAGGATTTGCAGGACATGCTCGAAAGCGCAGTAAACCGGTCCTTCAATCGAATCACGGTAGATAGTGACACCTCTACTAACGATTGCTGCATGTTGGCAGCATCGGGGCGCAGCAGTGTAAAAGTCAGTGCCAAAACAACGGTGTTTGTCGATGCCTTGCATGAGGTTTTCATCAAACTCGCGCAGGGACTGGTGCGTGATGCCGAAGGTGCCACCAAGTTCGTCACCATTGACGTGGAAGAGGGGGCGAGCAGTGAGGAGTGTGTAAACCTTGCCTATACCGTTGCCGAATCCCCGCTGGTGAAAACCGCGCTTTTTGCTTCGGATCCAAACTGGGGCCGAATTCTGGCCGCAACCGGCCGCGCTGGCCTGGTGGATCTTGAGCTGGAAAAGGTGTCCATTTACCTGGGAGATGTCTGCATTGTCAGGGGTGGAGCCGTGGCCCCTGAGTACAAGGAAGAAGCCGGTCAGCAGGTGATGGACCAGGAAGAAATCACCATTCGTATCAAGCTGGGCCGAGGAGACAGTCACGAAACAGTCTGGACCTGCGACCTGTCACACGACTATGTCACCATCAATGCCGAGTATCGGACCTGAGGGTGCACCGGCAGTGGTGCATGTAGCGGTTGGCGTGGTGGTCAATCGCAACAGGGAAGTACTCATTGCCCTTCGTCATGAAAACCAGCATCAGGGCGGACTCTGGGAGTTTCCCGGTGGCAAGGTGGATGACAATGAAAGTGTCCGCGAGGCCCTGATCCGGGAGCTGCAGGAAGAGGTCAATCTTACTGTCAGGGAGTGCGCCAGCCTCCTGAAGATTTCACATGACTATGGCGACAAGCAGGTTCTGCTGGATGTCTGGTATGTGCATGTGTTTTCCGGAGAGGCCGCAGGTTGTGAAGGCCAGCCGGTGAAGTGGGTGGCTGTTGAACATCTGGATGACCATGCCTTTCCTGCCGCCAACCAGCCAATCATCTCGGCCGTTAAAAACCTTCTGGGTTTTCAGGGTCACTGACATCCAGCTCGTCGAGCCTGAAATCCTCGGGCCCATCCTCCACGGGAATCGCATTGTGCTCATTGGCCCAGTCGCCAAAATCAATCAGCTGGCATTGCTTTGAGCAGAACGGACGAAAGGGGCTTTCCTCGCTCCAGGGGACAATTTTCTGGCAGGAAGGACAGTTTACCTGCTTGACCCCGGTAGTCTTTGCTGTAGTCATGATGTGTAGATTGTTCCTTTATTGTTCACTGGTGTTGCTGCCAAGCTGATTGCGCAGTGCAGCCAGGGTGTTCAGTTTGCTTGTTCGGCTGCCGGTGCGGATGTCATTGTGATCCAGGATGGCTTGCCTGGCTTCATCCAGCAAACCGACAGCCTCATCGGTGCGGCCAGCCGCAGACAATTGTAAGGCCTGGGTGATCAGAATGCCCGGATCATCACTAAACTGACGGGCTTCATCCAGTAATGCCAGCGAACGCAGACTGTTCCCCTGGTGTTGTTCGAGACGTGCCAGCTCAAAAAAGTACATGCCTTTATTCGGGTTATCCGAATCTGCCGTCAGGGAAGTCAGGAGTCTGTGAAAAAAGGCACTGTCAAAGGCCTGGCAGTTTCCCTGGATGGAGAGGGTAACCAGTTGCTGTACAGGACCCACCAGATCCCTTTCCTCCGGTGAAATGTTGTCGGCCATTGCCAGGACCAACCCGGGATCAGGTGATGTAATGGCAGCATTAACACAGGCCAGGGTCATCAGATTCAGCGTCAGCCGGAAAGGTTCTTCGCTGTTGTTAATGGTCTGCTGGAAAATCCCTGCCGCTGCCTGTTCACCTTCCGGACCCAGTGCCGCCAGTTCTATGGCGAAAAATTCGGCGTTTCGTTGTGTTCCGGGATCGCCTGTATACCAGCGTTCTGCCAGTGCCAGGGAATTGGACCAGTAAACACTGATTCTTGCTGTATTGAATGCCATCAGGGCCAGATAGAGCGAGCAGATGACAGTGAGCAGGTAAGGCTTTCTGAAGACCGGGGGAGAAAGACGGAACAGGGTGTAGCCCAGAACGAAAATGATGCCATAGGAAGCCAGATAATTCCGGTGATGAAAGAACAGTTCCAGCGGCAGGATGGTGGATTCAATGAGGTGTCCGGAAAGGAACCATAGCAGTGCAAACAACACAAGCCGATTGGATTGCTGCCGAATCAGGGCCGCTAGAAATGCTGCCAACCATCCCAGTAGAGACAGCACGGTGGTGACAGGCTGGAAAAGACCTGTCGAGACATTGATGTCATGGAAAATGCCCAGGGCAGACGTGGTTGGCAGAAACAGGTTGAACAGATAGATCCACAGGATTCGAAGTTCGGTCAACAGGCGCTTTGCGGGACCGAAAGTAAAACTGTCGCTGAAGCCCTGCTGCAGGGACGAGAAGAAGACCAGTGGCAGAAGCACCACGAGAATGGCAGGAAACCAGAGGACTGTCTGGCGCCAGCGTTGGAAAAGCCGGTCGGCAGGCAGTCGATGCAAAAGCGTGTATTCCAGCGTGAGTAGATAAAACACCAGGCTGGGCGCATTTTCCTTGCTCAACAGGGCAAGCACACCGGTCAATCCCAATACTGCGGTGATTTTCAGCAACGCGGTGATGGACGTGTTCTCGCCGAGTATCAAACGGGCCCGTATATAGCAGTAAATGGCCAGCAGCATGAACAGGTTTGACAGCAAGGCCATACGCTGGACGGTATAAAGCACAGTGGAGGAATGCATGGGATGCAAGGCCCAGGCAAGGCTGATTAGCAGGGCAGGCCAGGAAGACGGTTTGTCAGTGTTCAGAATGGTCAACAAGCATCTGGTTATCAGGTAGACCAGCAGGGCAGACATGATGTGGAGAACAAGGTTGACCACCTTGAAAGGCAGGGGTGAATCCGGCCAGTAGCCTGCCTGCAGGGCAAAGGTAAACAGGGAAAGCGGCCTGCCGGTCGGTCCTGCTTCGCCGCCAAGGACGAACTCGAAGAAAGGTTCGGAAAACCAGGGAAAGTCCCGGATGAACATCAGGGCGTTCAGGTTGGGGGTGTCATCGAACAGGAACAGACTGTTCAAACCGGGAAAGTAACAGGCAGATATGGCCGCAATGATCAGGCCGGCTATCGCTGCAGATTCCTTGAGAGATGCACCGCCGGTTTTCATTGTGCACTCAATTGCAGGTATCGGGCATGCAATTGGCGGATATGTTCAGCCAGGTCGGCCTTGCTCATCGTGTTGTCAATAACATCATCGGCGTTTTCCAGGCGGTGATGGCGACTGGCCTGGGTTGCCATGATACGCCTGACCTGTTCAGGCGAGTTGTTATCCCTGTTCACTGTTCTTTCAAGCTGAATCTCTTCCGGCACATCCACGACAAGAATTCTGTTGAGGAAATCATAGTGGCCGGACTCCAGCAGCAGGGGAATGGATACGATTACGTAAGGCCCGGTTGAAACGCTTATCTGTCGCTGGATTTCATCGCGAATGGCCGGATGGAGCAGTGCTTCCAGCCAGGCTCTTTCTTCAGGCTTGTTAAAGACTTTCTCCCTGAGTGCGCTTCGATCAAGGGTCATGTCAGAATTGAGTATCTGCTGGCCAAAATGGTCAATCAGAACCGGCAGTAGTGGGGAGTTCTTTGCGGTGAACTGCCTGGATATCTCATCGGCATCTATCACGTCGACGCCCAGATTCCGGAAAAGCGCACTGACCGTACTTTTGCCGCTGCCTATACCGCCGGTCAGACCGATGAGATAGGGGAGTTGATGACTCATGGCAGCCGGTATCAGATGAAAAGGCTGTAATACATGGCGGTGATTTCATTTCCCCAGATCAGGGCAAGAAAGCCGGCGCCGGCAAGATAGGGGCCAAAGGGTATCGGAATATTCCTGTCCCTGCCGCGAACGATGATCAGGGTGAAGCCAACAACGGCACCTACCAGTGATGAGAGCAGAATGATCATGGGCAATGCCTGCCAGCCCATCCAGGCGCCCAGTGCCGCCAGTAATTTGAAGTCTCCGTAACCCATGCCTTCCTTGCCGGTAACCAGCTTGAACAGCCAGTAAACACTCCATAACAGGAGGTAGCCGGCAATAGCCCCCCAAACGGCATTTTCCAGGGTGGTCATGAGGCCAAAGGTGTTGACCAGCAAACCCAGCCATAGCAAAGGCAAGGTAATGTCATCCGGCAGGAGCTGGTGGTCGAAATCGATCATGGTCAGGGTAATCAGGCACCAGACCATGACCAGCAAGGCCAGAGTCAGCCAGGTAGGTCCGAATTTGGCGACCACCAGGGCAGAGAGCAAGGCCGTAACCGTTTCTATGACGGGATAGCGCATGGAAACAGGCGACTGGCAATGGCGGCACTTTCCTTTTTGTATCAGCCATGACAACACCGGGATATTCTCCAGCGCAGAAATTTCATGTTTGCAGGTCGGGCAGTGGGAATTGGGCACTGCCAGGTTGAAAGCAGCAGGTTCCTGGCTGTCACTTTCCGGTGTGTTGATTTCCAGCAGTTCGCTGCATTGCCGGGTCCACTCGGTTTCCATCATGATGGGCAGGCGATAAATAACGACATTCAGGAAACTGCCAATAACCAGGCCGAAAACGAAAGCTATGGCTACCAGCAAAAGCGGGTAGGCAATAAAAAGTTCAGTAAATGTCATCAGGGTGTATGTCTGCTACTGCTATGACTAGACCACGGCGCCGATCTGGAAGATGGGCATGTACATGGCAATCATCAGACCACCAACCAGCACACCAAGAACTGCCATGATAAGTGGCTCCATCATGGAGGTCAGGCCGTCCACCGCGTTGTCCACTTCGGCTTCATAAAAAGTGGCGCATTTGTCGAGCATGGCATCAAGTGCGCCGGACTCTTCGCCAATGGAGACCATCTGGAGCACCATGATGGGAAACAGGCCGGTAGACTTGATGGACTGGGTTAGCTGCAAACCGGTTGTGACGTCGTCACGAATTTTCAGGGATGCAGTCTTGTAGACGATGTTGCCTGTTGCACCGGCCACCGAGGTAAGGGCGTCCACCAGCGGCACACCTGCGGCAAAGGTGGTGGATAAAGTGCGGGTAAAACGGGCCAGGCAGGATTTTTCCACGATCTCGCCAAAGACCGGTAATTTCAGGGAGAGTCTTTCCAGGCTTTCCTGGAAGCTTTTGGAGCGCACCTTGGCTTCCTTGAAGATGTAGCCTCCTATGCCTATACCGACAAGGATATACAGCCACCACTCAATCATGAAGTCTGACATGTTCATGACGTACTGGGTGAATATAGGAAGCTCCGCGCCAAAGCTGGAGAATGTTTCAGCAAACTGGGGAACCACCTTGATCAGCAGGATGGCAGTTACAATAACGGCTACAACCAGAACCGTGATGGGGTAGTTCATGGCTTTCTTGATTTTGGATTTCAGGGCCTCGGACTTTTCCTTGTACATCGCCAGGCGGTCCAGCATGGTTTCCAGTGTACCGGACTGCTCACCGGATTCCACCAGGTTGCAAAACAGCTCATCAAACTGACGGGGAAATTTACGGATCGCGTCGGCAAAATGGTTGCCCGATGAAACGTCATCCCGGATTGAGAAAACCACTTCGCGCATGCTGGGGTTTTCGAGACCCTCACCAACGATTTCAAAAGACTGCACGAGGGGGATGCCGGCCTTCATCATGGTGGCGAGCTGACGGGTAAAGATCGCAATATCCATCGGCTTGATGGGTGGTTTCGATGAACCAAACAGGGCCTTGGGTTTTTTCTTGACCTTGGTGGGTTTGATGCCCTGCTTTCTGAGCTGGGCCTTCACCATGGCAGCACTCACCCCGGAGATTTCACCTTTGGCGGTTTTGCCTTTGGAGTCCTGTCCCTGCCAGATGAAAACGGCCTGTTTTATTGCTGATTGTGCCGGAGCCGCCATACCAAATACCTCGTATTTACCCTATGTTGACCAGGCTGATTACACTGGATCTGTCTTTACTGAATCGTGCCAAATTTTCCCCAGGGTTGAAACCTCTACCGGAATCCCGAAGTCTTCATGGGGATGACATCTCAGGTTACCCGGTTGGCTTCCGCCAGGCTGGTAACACCCTGGCTTACCCTGGCAAGTGCAGATTGCCTGAGGGTATTAAAACCTTCAAGGCGGGCCAAGTCTGCGATTTGTTTCGAATTTCCGCTTTCCATAATAACACGGGAAATTTCATCAGTAATCGGCAGGACCTCATAAATTCCGATACGCCCGGCATACCCATCCTGACACCGGGCGCAGCCCAGGGGGATAAAAAAGGTCCCGTCCCGGGCCGCTTCCTTGCTAAATCCTTCATTGCCCAGAATATTGGCTGGCATGGAGACCTGTTTTTTGCAGGCCGGGCAAAGCCGTCTGATCAGGCGCTGGGCTATCACCAGGTTCAGGGATGTGGCCAGATTCAGGGGCTTGATGCCCATATCCATCAGCCTGATGATGGTATCAGGGGCAGTGTTGGTATGAAGGGTGGAAAGCACCAGGTGGCCAGTTTGGGCAGCGCGTACAGCGATTTCTGCTGTTTCACTATCCCTGATTTCACCCACCATCAGAATGTCAGGATCCTGGCGGAGGAAGGATCTCAGGGTTTCGGCAAAGGTGAGGCCGATAGTCTGGTTGATGCTGACCTGGTTAACCCCGTCAAGGTGGATCTCTACCGGGTCTTCCACGGTGGAAATATTTCTTTCCATGGTATTGAGGTGTTTCAGACCGGCATACAGGGACATGGATTTTCCGCTGCCGGTTGGGCCGGTAACCAGGATGAGGCCATGCTGCTTGTCCAGGGCTTCAAGAAACTGCTGTTTCTGAGCGACATCTAAACCCAACGACTCAAGATCGAACTGGACGGGATTGTGGTCCTGAATTCTTACGACAGCTTTTTCTCCCCACAGGGCAGGAAGGGTGCTGATCCTGAAATCAGCGGTTTTGCCCGATGGCAGCTTTACCTTGAAGCGGCCGTCCTGGGGCAGGCGCTTTTCGGCGATATCCAGCTGGCTCATGATCTTCAGTCTTGATATGAATTTTTTGCCCAGGGAGGGTGGTGGCCTGGCAATTTCGCGCAACATCCCGTCTCGTCGAAAACGGATCCTTGAATATTGCTCGAACGTTTCTATGTGGATGTCAGAGGCATGTTGCCTGACAGCATCCAGCAGTAGTTTGTTGACGAAATGCATGACTGGTGAATCCGGACTGCTTGCGATTTCGGCATCCTCATCGGCATCTTCGGCGGCTGCAGCAGGATGGGGTTCCATGGATTCCAGTGAGTTGATATCAGGCAGGCCTGATGCTCCCTCTTCCTTTAAATTCCGGATGAAGGTGTCGAGTTTGTTTTCCTCCAGAACGACAATGACCGGCCTGCATCCGGTCATGAACTGAATATCCGCCAGCCCGGATTCGTCCATGGGGTCAGACCGGCCGAGGGTGATGGTCTGATCGGTTTTGGCCAGGGGAATGATCCGGTGTTTGCAGATCAGGGCCAGGTCCTTGCCGATAACGGCCAGGTGAGAAGGATCAATGCTGTCCAGATCGACAAGCGGGAGCCTGAAATGTGCAGCGGCAGTGCGGGCAATACTGATGGCATCCATTATCCCTTTATCCACAAGCAGGGTGATCAGGGACTGTTCAAGGGCACTGGCCTCCCTGGCCAGTTGCTCGACAACCGGGTATTCAACCAGCCCGGTCTGACTTAGCCAGTGTGATCTTCGAGCCACGCGGGCAAAGGTGTTCATGGATGTGGTTGCCTGTAGTATTGAGAGTAGACAGTATCAGTGTAGTGGGGATTTTGACTTTGGCGCAGGAAGTCTTGTCAGAGTCAGGAAATTGCCATTTTGGTGACATAAAATAGTGCTATGTGACAAATATTGTCATATTTCCATCCTGAAACAGGTTTGTAAGTGCCACTATGATGATATTAACTGTTTGTATTTTGTATGTTTTTTCGGCACAGAACGGGTCTAAAAGTGATAAAGATCACAAGTTTTTACCAACTCACCAGAAGTTGGGGTTCTGGCACAATCCTTGCTTTATATTCCCCTGTTCACCAGGGGATCCCGATTTCATAGCCGGGGAACAGCTGCGAACAGGTTTTCAAACCGTGTTTTTTCAGGAGATAACAATGAAAAACATCAAAAATAACCAGAAGGGTTTTACCCTTATCGAATTGATGATCGTAATCGCGATCATCGGTATTCTGGCGGCTGTTGCCCTGCCTGCATACCAGGATTACACCATTCGCGCCAAAGCGTCTGAGTTGGTTCTGGCTTCCAGCGCAGCTAAAAACGTCATCTCAGAATATGCTCTTATCAACAACACCCTGACCATTCCTACTACTGTAAATGTTCAGTCCATCAACCAGGGTATGGTTTCTTCCCTGTACTGGTCTGGTACTTACATAGTGGTTCAAGGTAGCACAACCAACCTGGGTTCAGCAGTTACCCTGTACATGAAGCCTTCCGGAACTCCTTCCACTGGCATCCTGTGGATCTGTTCACCTGGTGGCGCCGGTACTTCTTACCTGCCTTCCAGCTGTCAGTAAGAAACTGTTCAGAGAAAACCAGTCCTTGCATTCGTGGGGGCTGGTTTTTTTATGTCCTGATTCGGACTTTCCTGAATGATGTTTGAAGCCAAAAAACATCTTTTTCCACTTCTCGTAATTTCTTCATTACTGTTTACGGTGCTTGTTTACTGGGCCGGACTCAGTGGTCCTTTCCTGCTGGACGATTACCTTAACGTTGTGCAGGCCTTTGTCGGCGATTTCAATCCTGCCCAGATTTACTACGTTGCTACCCATAATGAAAGCGGTGTCCTGGGAAGGCCCGTTTCCATGCTGAGTTTTATTTTTACGGGCATCATCCATGGCCCTGGGCCCTGGGGGTACAAGTTTCACAACTTGCTGATTCACCTGGTCAACGGAGGACTTGTTTTTCTGCTGGTGGCGAAGGTGCTGCAGAAAGTGGCGCCCGAACCCCGCGCCACAAGCAATCTGTTTGTAGCCGGACTGGCAGCCTTGATCTGGCTGCTGCATCCCCTCCATGTGAGTACGGTGCTCTATGTCGTACAGCGTATGGCCCAGTTGTCAGCCCTGTTCACCCTGGCTTCCCTGCTGCTTTATATGCACCTTCGTGAGAGTGTTTTCAGCCGGGCCTGGCAGTTTTTCCTGCTGGCCTACGGGGTTTTTCCTGCATGTCTTTTGCTGGCAATTTTTTCCAAGGAAAATGGTGTGCTGATACCGGTTTATCTGCTGGCTATGGAATTCATCCTTTTCAAAGGTGAATTCAGGGATCAGATGCAGCGTAAACGGATACTGGTATTTACCAGTGTATTTGCGGTCATACCCATTGTTCTGGGTGGACTTTACCTGGTTACCCATCTGAACCGTTTCACCAATTATGCCCTGCGTGATTTCACTATGCAGGAACGCCTGATGACTGAACTGCATGTGGTTGTGGTCTATCTCAAAATGATCCTGTTGCCGCGTCTGTCAGACATGACGCTGTTTCACGACTATTTTCCGATTACCCGCACGTTTGACCTGTTCACTGCCATCCTATTGGTGGTCTTCATTGCGGCCATTGCTGCTGTTTTTTACTGGCGTAAAAAGGCTCCCATGGCCGCTTTTGCGATTTCATGGTTCATTATTTCTCATCTGCTGGAATCAACCATCCTCAGCCTGGAACCCATGTTTGAACACCGCAATTATCTGGCGTCGGTCGGTCCCCTGACAGCGCTGGTTTATTATGCCGCCAGTATTCCCGGTTATCCCAAGGTCAGGTATTTCAATCTTGCCTTTCTCGCCATGATTACCTTCCTGTGTTTTATTCGTGTCCAGGAGTGGACTGCCAGGGAGAGCATTTATCAAGTGGCCATCACCGAACATCCTGATTCCTACAGGGCGCAATCGGAAATGGCTACACTGCAATACCAGTCGGGCAACATTGAGGCTGCCATCAACCATCTGGAAATCGTCAAGCAGCTTCGCAGTCAGGATTTTGGTCCGGTTATCCACCAGGCGGTATTCTACTGTGGTACCGGTAATGACCTGGGACCGTGGTTTGCGGAAGCCGAAGACAAGGCAGGCAGGTTTCCTGTGACCACCTATTCATTGACTGCCCTAGACAATATCACTGCAGTCATGGGGAATGGGGATTGCCCGGAACTGGATAGTGAGCAGATTTTACGGTTGGTGGAAATTGCCAAGGCCCAGCCAGACAACCAGACCCATGAAAACTACATCGGCTTCCTGGAAAAAATTGAGGGCCAGATCTACCTGATTGAAGGTGATGCCCAAAAAGGGATGGGCCTGTTATTGTCCGCATACAACCATACTGGTATGGTCAGGATTTTGGCCAATATGGCGGAAATACTCCTGGCCTTCAATCGCCTGGTTGAAGCAGAGCAGATCATCAATTACATGGAAGTGGTCAATGATGAAAAGGGAGGGATGGAAACCATGCTGCTGGAGCCGCTAAGGAAGCAATTGGCTGAAGCCAGGGCTGGAGGGTTAAACGTTGAATAAAACCGATATCTCCATTGTTATTCCGGCAAAAAATGAAGCGGAAAATCTCAGGGACTTTCTGCCTGGGCTGGTATCGCTGTATCCGGAAGCAGAGATCATTGTCGTTAATGATGGTTCGACTGACGACACCGTGGCTATCTGTGAGGCAAACGGTGTAAAGGTTATTACCCATCTCTACAGCAAAGGGAATGGTGCCAGTATCAAAACCGGTGCCAGGGCAGCTACCCGGGATATCGTGGTGTTCATGGATGGCGATGGCCAGCACCAGCCTGCAGATATAGAACGTCTGCTGGACGGGATAGAGGAAGGGGCTGACATGTGCGTGGGAGCCAGAAACAGTGAGTCCCAGGCCAGTGTCGGGCGTTCGCTGGCAAATGGTTTCTATAACCGGTTGTCCACCTGGATTTCCGGCCATCCTATACTGGACCTGACCTCCGGTTTCAGGGCGGTCAAACGCAAGAAGTTCAGGGAGTTCATCTATCTGCTGCCAAATGGCTTTTCGTATCCCACCACGATAACCATGGCGTTTTTTCGGGCCGGATACAGTGTTAAATACATCCCGATTGTGGCCCTTGCCAGGGGTGGGAAAAGCCATATCAACCTGTTCAGGGATGGTGTCCGTTTCCTGATTATCATTTTCAAGATCGGGACTCTCTACTCACCACTGAAGATATTCGTCCCAACGGCCATGGCCTTCTTTTTTACCGGTGTGGGGTATTACCTCTACACCTTCCTGACACGCCATGTTTTTACCAACATGAGTGCGGTGTTGTTTATTTCCGCCATCATCGTTTTTCTGATCGGATTGGTGTCGGAACAGATTACGTCACTGATGTACAAGGATAACGACTAGTTTCTGGCTGTTGCAGCGAGGGATGTTTCTATATCCTGAACGGTGTTGGCGATATGGTATTCCGAGTCGACAAACCTGGCGGCCTCTTCACACATCCTTTCCACTTCACCCGGCATGGTATCCAGTTGACCAACACTGGCCAGCAGTGAATCCATGTCGCCTGCTTGATACACAAGTGCCCTGGGAGTGTCCGTGATGAAGGGGGAAAGAAAAGCAAGGTCTGGCAAAATCACCGGTACCCTGTAGTGCATGGCCTCAACCACGGATGTTGGCACGAACTGCTTTTCTTCCTGCCCATAGGGAAAAACAAAGGCGCAGCAATCCTTGTAAATATCAGGTTTGGACACTTCATTGCGGAAGATCAGGTTTTCCGTGTTCCAGGTGTTGTCTGGATGATTACGCAGTGCAGCGCAAGCCTCTGCCTGCTCCAGAAAGGGGATGGCTGTAACCAGTTGGTAGCCTGACCGTTGAAGTGCCTTACCGGCCTTCAGCAAAATGCGCAGTCCCCTGACATCCAGGACGTAGTCCAGTCGTTCGGCGTTAAAGTGTGAGGCTCCAGCCATAAACAGCAGTCGCCTTGGTGATTGCTTCAGGTCAAAACGGAAATCGCTGTCGGGAAACTTCACGCCGAAGCGAATCCCGCGGGCACCATCACCATGCTGGTTGAAATAAACATCCCGGAGAAATAGCTGGTGAAACCATGAATTGGCTTCCATGGTGAGGGAATACATCAGGGTCATGACCGGAATGCCGGCCTGACGGCACAGTCGGGAGATCTTCCATATTGACCACAGATTGGCCATACCCCGTAAGCCGTTAAAGGCCCCAAAAGGGAAATAACACACAAGGTCCGGTTTCATACTGGTCAGTGCGGCCGGAAGGGCGTTGGCGGGAAACAGCAAATGCTCCCTGGCATGGCGTGTTTCATGTGCAATGAAGTCGGCGGGCAGGGAGGAGGTTTCTCCAGGATCAAATGTGACCAGGCCGCAGAGTTCCCAGTGAACTGCTGCCTGTTCGATCAGGTCCCGGACAAATATTTTCCGGCCTTCAGTCCAGGGGGAGCAAAATCGGGGAGCAACGATAAGAACCTTCATCAGGTACGGGGCTTGGTGGAAACTACCATAAACTGTTCAGCCAGAAACCGAAGCGGGCGACGGTGCCAGAGCCCGGCACGAAAGGCAAAAGCGCTGGAAAATTTGGTCAGTAATACCAGGTGCCAGCCGGCGATGCCTTCGATGTTGGGGGAGTCGAAACCGGTTGCCTCGATGGCGCGAGCGGTTTTGCCGGGAAAGTTGTAAATGGAAAAGGGGGCAAGCCTCTGGTATCTGACCAGGTTGTAGAGCACGTGTGGTATGACGTACAGCCAGCGGGCGATGATGTTGTCGAAGTCGATGATCAGCTTGCCTCCGGGTGCCAGAACCCTGTGGAACTCCTGGAACAGTCTTTGTTGATCAGGCCATTCGAACAGGTGAAGAAAACGCGTGGAGATCAGTACATCAAAGCTGTTGTCGGGAAAAGGCAGGGCAAAGGCATTGGCCTGCAGATAGGTTACCTGGTCCGGTGATTTACCAAACCGGTTTTTTGACATCATTTCCGGTGTCAGATCGCAGGCTGTGATTTTCTCGAAGTGTTCGACCAGCACCTGGGTGGTATGGCCGGTGCCGCAGGCCACCTCCAGGCAACGGGCTTTTTTGTCCACTGTGGCAAGGGCTGTATTCAGGATGTGGTGGTGCAGTTTCCGGAATAACCTGCCATACCCGGTTTCATACCTTGTCTGCTCGTATACGGCGGCTTCCTGTGCATAAAATGCCTGGAATTTTTCATCTTCTGACATGCATGGGCTCTCCGGAAAAGGGCAGTATACTGCATCTTTACCGGGTGCTGTGACCAAGCACATCACATTTTTCAGTCGACACCTCCGCGGCTTTATCGAACAGATTTCGTCAGGCAAGTGTCTGGTGTCAGCGTTCCCGCCTTGCTGTATATTGCTTGCCCATGCTGTTTTCAAAATTACGGATAATCGGATTGCTTTGTACTGTCGCCGTTCTGGCGACAGCAGTCTATGTACTGGTTCAAATGGCCGGTGAGGAGCATATTTCGAGCCTGGGCAGACTGAAAGCACCTTCAGTGATGATTCCGCTCTTTTTTCTGTATGCCCTGCATTTTCTGGCTGAACCGGTTCGCTGGACCCTGTATACCGCTCTCAAAAACTTTCATGCAGAATCCGGGCGGGTGTTCTTCCACCGGATTTTTGCCTGCTTCAATATAACCGCGCTTCTGAGCTACTCCCTGCCGTTCAAGCTTGGGCTGCCTCTTCGCATGTATCTGCTCACAACATTTCTGAATCTTGACTCGGTAAAGGTGATCAAACTCATGACAGTGGATGTTGCGTTCAACCTGTTCAGCTGGGTACTGGTTTCCCTGGGTCTGATCTTGCTGCTGCCTGAGCTTGTCGGTTACCTGGAATACTCTCTGAGCCCGGTGTTGATCATCTCCGTGACAGGAGTCGGTCTTGTTCTGGCATTTATTCTGTTGCGGATGAAGGGTCGGCAAATAAGGGAAATACTGAAACTTGTTCCCCCGAAACTGTCTGCCATTATCTGTCTGACCCTGGTGATAGATGTGCTCTTTTACGGCGTCAGGCATCTGATGCTGGCCCAGGTGCTTGATGTGGATGTCCCGGCGCTGCAGATTTTTATAATCAGCATAATCGCGGTGTTTGCCGGCATTCTTTCAGCGCTTCCCATGGGGCTGGGTGCTTATGATGCCAGCCTGGTAGCCATGCTGGGAATTTACGGCGTGGATATTGAGGTTGCCCTGATTATTGCGCTGGGCAATCGCCTGGGGATGGTCCTGACCAGTGTTGTACTGGGCGTGCCGTCAGCCCTGATGCTGCTGGGCAGGCAGGGCCTGCCTGAAAAATCCTGAAACCGGATTTCTGTGACCGGGGTTTGTGACTTTTGCAGAATAGTTATTTACAGTAGCCGGGCAGCGGCAGTGTATTTCCTGTGATTGCTGCCTTTCTCCCGGAGTTGTGATGAGTACTGGCTATATAGTTTTCGGTAAACCCGAGATTCTTGAAGCAGAAATTGCCGAGGTCGTTGATTCCCTGCGCAAAAACTGGCTGGGCACCGGACCGAAAGTGAAGCAGTTTGAGCAGGATTTTGCCGGTTACAAAGGGGTTGATGTATCACAGGTGGCTGCTGTGAATTCCTGTACCGCTGCCCTGCACCTGAGCCTGCTTGCAGCAGGTATCCAGCCGGGCGATGAGGTGATCACCACGGCAATGACTTTCTGTGCCACGGTTAACGCCATCATTCATGCTGGCGGCAAACCGGTGCTGGTGGATGTTCTTCCGGACACATACAACCAGGATCCGGCTGCCATTGAGCAGGCCATCACCGAGAAAACCCGGGCCATTGTTCCCGTACATTACTCGGGTAATCCCTGCGACATGAGCGCCATCATGGCCATAGCATCACGACATGGACTCAAGGTCATTGAGGATTGCGCCCATGCCCTGGAAAGCGACTTTCAGGGGCAGCCCCTGGGTACTTTTGGGGATTACGGCTGTTTCAGTTTTTATGCAACCAAGAACATGACGACAGGTGAGGGCGGTATGGTGATCGCCAAATCTGCAGATGCCATCAACCGCATCAAGACACTGGCTCTTCATGGTATGAGTACCGATGCCTGGGCCAGATTCAGTGATGATGGGTACAAGCACTATCAGGTTACCGAGGCCGGTTTCAAATACAACATGATGGACCTGCAGGCTGCCATCGGTATTCACCAGTTGCGCAGGATCGAAGACAACTGGCAAAAGCGTCGACGGCTTTTCGATATCTATCATGATGCTTTCGTTGATCTGCCTGTCCAGTTGCCGGTTGCTGATGACAGTACGGGGCGTCCTGCCTGTCACCTGTACCCGATACTGCTGGAGGAATCCCTGCCTGTCAGCCGCGATGCTTTTATGATGAAAGCTCACCAGGCCGGAATCGGAACAGGCGTTCACTACCTGAGCATCCCCACCCATCGATATTACAGAGAAAAGTTCGGCTGGAAGGAAACCGATTATCCTGTAGCTGAACGGATTGGTCGTACTACGGTCAGTTTGCCTTTCAGCCCGTCGCTCACGGAAAGTGAGATTGCCCGAATTATTGCCTGTACCCGCCAGCTTGTTTCCGGGTGAATATCCATGAGTAACATCCAGAATCAATGGGATGAACGGCAGTCCAACCTGGGGAACACGGATCGGGCAGTCCTGTTTAAAAATTTTCCCGATTCCTTCAACCAGGCAGTGCACCAGGCGCATTTACGGTTTCTCATGGCCAGTATGCCAGGGGATGCTGAAAACATGCTGGATGTCGGGTGCGGCTTTGGTCGGTTGTCGCTGCCGCTCAAGGAGCGTTTTACCGGGTTGAGCATAGAAGGTGTCGAGTTTTGTGAGGAGTTCGCCAGGGAGTTCGAAAAAAATGTTGGGCTCTGTTTTCATGGCAGTGCTGCCGATTTCATTCCGCAGAAGCCGTATGCCTTCATCACGGTTGTCACCCTGCTGATGTATCTGGATCGGCAGCAGCAAAGCGCTTTGCTTGCCAGGCTTTGGGAGAGCCTGCGTCCGGGAGGGCGGCTGGTGGTGATAGAGCCGTACCTGAATATGCTTATCAGCTTGCGCCGGATGTTGAAGCTTAAAAAGTTTGCCCCTACCGGTGGGCATGTGGATTACTTCAGTCGCAAGGATTTGCTGGAACTGTTGGCACAAATTGCACCGGTGACAGCCATTTCAGCCCTGAGATTTATCAATATGCCGGTTACGGGGTTTCCGCGCCTTCACATTGGTGTTTGTCTGGAAAAACCAAAAGGCTAGTCAATAGCGGCCAGGAAGGTGTCCACGATGACAGGCAGGGAAAAATCCCTGGCAGCCTCCTCTACCCCGGGTTTGTAGTTTGCCAAAGGGGTGTTCCTGGCCAGGCGCAGCACCCTGGCAAATTCTTCTGCTGATGCATCATTGGTAACCAGGCCGCAGTGGTACTTGTTTACCAGGCGTCCAAGGTCGCCGACGGGTGTGGTAATGATGGGCCTGCCAGCTTTCATGGCATCAGAAAAGACCACGGGGATGCTTTCTATTCGGGAGGGAATCAACACGTAATCGCACCACGAAAAAAGTGCCTGCGCCCCGTCCCTGTCCAGGTAGCCTCCCAGGGAAACCGGCCTTCCTGCTTCCCTGAGAGTCCGGACTCCCCGGGTAATCCTGTCCTGCAGAGGGCCGCCGCCAAAGATCCTGACTTCATCAATGTGCTGCCAATCCTCTTCATCCAGCAGTGACAGGGCGGTAATCAGCATGTCGGCTCCCTTGTTTGGATGCCAGCGTCCAAGAAAGGCGAGTTTGAGACCACCTGTGGGGTGAGCCCCTGTATCGGAACCGGTGCTGAACTCCCGGGTGCTTGGCAAAAAGCTGCAGGCTTTGCCGGACAATCGCTCCACGTCATCACACAATTGCAGGCCGTCAGCAAAGTTATGCCGGCTATGGTTCAGCACGCGCCTGAGCATGCTGCTGATCACCGGGATCTTCCCGAGTGTCCAGATGTCACTGCCCAGGGCCCATGTTGAATAGGGAATATTGAATACCGCGTTGGCCTGTTTTGCCCAGGCTCCCGATGGCAGCACCCAGAGAGCAAGGATGTGGTCCGTATCAGGATGGCTTCCCAGGTGCTCATACAAGGCCTGTTTGCCCGATACCAGTGTCCTGAGTATTGGCAGCCAGTGCAGGGGATTCCAGGGCTTGAGCAGCGAGAGAGGTTTGTCCGGGACGAGATAGCGAACGACAGTCAGTGCATCCTGTGTCAACGGTTCCTGACCTGTTCCGGGTGCCAGCACGGTCAGCTGTGCTTTTGCCGCCAATGCCTGGGCAAAGTCTCTGACAAAAGCGCCGGCGGCTTCGCTGCCGTCGACTGCTCTGGGGTAGGACGTTGTAATCAGGATGATTTTCTTTTTCATGCCATGAATGCGAAGAAGCTTTGTGAAGCCATCATACCGCCATTGATACCTGATATCTGCATTTGAAAAAGCGCAATGGACATGCTGGCATGCCATAATGCCGCATGAATTTTTATGCGGCTGAATTAAATGCAGGTCACAATTCTCAATACATCATGCCTGTAAGATGGCTACAGCTGTTTGATCCGATTTTATGCTACCGGGATTCCGATGAGTACTGAAACACCCCGTACAGATGGGCACCCTGAAGCGGCTTACCGGCACCTGGCTTTTCGGCCTGACATTGAAGGTCTGCGTGCCATCGCCATTCTGGCAGTTGTTGCCTGTCATGCCGGCGTCTCCTGGCTACAGGGAGGCTTTATCGGTGTTGATGTCTTTTTTGTGCTTTCAGGATACCTGATCACCGGGCTGCTGCTGAAAGAGCTGGGTAGCACGGGGAAAATAGATTTTCTGGATTTTTACGCCAGGCGGCTAAAACGTCTGCTGCCAGGCTTGCTGACCATGGTGGTGGTTTCCTCGGTGGCAGCCAGTGTACTGCTTTCACCCTATGAGCAGGTGACCCAGGCCTTGTCTGCATCTTCGGTATATTTCTGGGTTTCCAATTTTTTCTTCAGTCTGACTGACCTGGATTATTTTTCACCGCAGGCTGAAAGTTTCCTGTTTTTGCATACCTGGTCCCTGGCTGTTGAGGAACAGTTTTATCTGATCTGGCCAGTTTTCATCCTGGGTCTGTTCGCTGTTGGTCGGGCACCGGCGCACAAATCGCCCCTGATGGTTTACAGGCGGTATCTCACGCTGGTTTTTATTGTCTCCCTGGTGCTTTGCCTGTACTTGTCCTACACGCGGCCTCTCTGGGGTTTCTTCATGATGTCGGCGAGAGGGTGGCAGTTTGCCCTGGGGGCAATGCTGTTTGTCATGGGCAATGCGCCTTCTTCCGGCAAATCCGTGGCAGCCATTTCGAGGCCGTTGAACGTTGTCGCGGGCTGGACGGGATTGCTGCTCATCATTCTGTGCAGCATCCTGTACAGCGAGGATATGCTTTATCCGTCTTACCTGGCGCTGCTGCCTTCTGTCGGTGGCGCCCTGGTGATACTGTCAGGTTCATCAGGACAGTCGCCACTGGCCGGTCTTCTGTGCAGCAAACCCATGCAGATGATCGGCAAGGGGTCGTATTCCTGGTATCTGTGGCACTGGCCAGTGCTGCTGCTGGGCAGGGCTCTTTTTCCCGAGTCAGGTGCCGTTGGCCTTGTTGTTATGGTGCTGCTCTCCCTGATACTGGCGCTGCTCACGCTTTACACCATTGAACTGCCTGTCAGGCAGCAGTCTGGATTGGCCAGGCGGCCAGCCCTGGTTCTGGTGGCTTCTTTGGTACTGATGACGACAGGGTATTTCGTTTCTGCGCAATGGCAGCAAAAGGCAGTCGAGTGGGCAAATTCTCCGGGACAGCTGACGTATCAGCAGGTCAGGAAAGACTTGCCTGAAATTTACGAGATGGGCTGTGATGACTGGATTAACAGTGCCGTGGTGAAAATCTGCAGTTTTGGCAATGACAATCCCGGGAAGCGCGTGCTCTTGTTCGGGGACAGCATAGTCCTGCAATGGTTTCCGGGACTGGCCGGGCCGCTGATAAAGGAAGGGTGGCAGGTTCTGGTGCTGACCAAGTCCGGCTGCCCCATGGTGGATGAACCTATTTTCTATAGTCGAATCGGGCAGGAATACACGGTTTGCAGTCAATGGCGGGACACAGCCCTGGAACAGCTGGAAGCTTTGCGGCCCGGTTTGATCTTCACTGGCAGTGCTTCAGATTACGCCTATACACCGGAACAGTGGGAGGCAGGCACCAAGCGTATCGTGCAGCGCCTGGCTGGTGTCTCTGATCATGTCTTTTTGATTCCCGGGACCTATCGACTCCCCTTTGATGGGCCGCTGTGTCTGGCGCGACAGCAATGGCAGCCAGCATTCATTGCAGGATTGAATCGCTGTGACTGGAGCCCTCCCGATGACCAGGATGCCCAGGTGTTCAAGGCGCTCGAGCTGGCTGCTGCTGACCATGCCAATGTCTCAATACTCGATCTGAATCCGTTCATCTGTCCCGATGGGATGTGTGCATCCATGATTCAGGACAGTATTGTGTACCGGGATTATCAGCATGTGTCTGCCAGTTATGTTGAACAGGTCAGCGATGCCATTCGTTTGCGGATCGCGGAAATCATGCCCTCCCTGGGACAGGATCTGTAATTTTCCTCGCTTGACAGGTTGCAGGGGGTATGCGAAAAACCCAGCCTCAACCTAATTGCATACACGGAGTAAACATGAAGACCATATTGAAGCTTGCCGGCAGTCTGGCGATCGCAGTAGTTCTGGGTGGCTGTTCTGCTACTGGCGCAGGGGGCTGGACCAATATGTCCGGCAGTTTCAATGGCTGGCATCGGGTTGGAGATGCCAACTGGCGTATCGAGAATGGTGAGTTTGTTGCAGATTCTGCCACGGGGATGAGCCAGCTCGTGACTGATGAGTCCTATGATGACTTCCAGATACAATTGGAGTTCTGGAATCATGAAGGGGCCAACAGTGGTGTGTTCATGCGCATCCAGGATGAGGCCAACATTGTCGATACGGCTGCCTATGAGGCCAATATTTTCGATAACCGGCCTGATCAGAGTGGGCGTACCGGAGGCATTCCAAATTTCCTCGCCCCGATGGCAGTGATCGATACCTGGGATCAATGGAATACCTACGATATCACCATGCGTGGCAACCACATCACCATCAAGCTCAATGGTGTGACCACCGTTGATGGCACGGACGATCATTTCAGCAGTGGCCCCTTGTCATTGCAGTATGGTTCGGGAACCATCAAGTTCAGAAATGTGCGTATTCGCCGCCTGTAATATTCAGTTCAATCAAAAAAGCCTGCCATGCATCATGCATGGCAGGCTTTTTTGTATGTTGGAAGGGATCTGCCGGGTTCAGTCGAACAACATGGAGAAATCCACGGCCCTGACGTGCTTGGTCAGTGAGCCGATGGAAATATAGTCGACCCCGGTTTCAGCCACGGCCACGATATCGTCCATGGTATAGCCCCCTGAGGCTTCCAGTTTGGCCTGGTGCCGGTTGATGTTAACGGCCTCGGTCAGCTGGTCCAGGTTGAAGTTATCGAGCATGATAATGTCGGCTCTGGCGTCGAGCGCTTCCTGCAGCTGTCCAAGTGTTTCCACTTCGATTTCCACGGGTTTGTCTGCATGCAACTCGCGAGCACGAGCGATGACCTGGGCAATACCGCCGGCAGCATTGATGTGGTTTTCCTTGATCAGGTAGGCATCAAACAGGCCAATGCGATGATTGGCGCAGCCGCCGGTTTTTACCGCGTATTTCTGGGCCAGGCGCAGACCGGGTATGGTCTTGCGGGTATCGAGAATAGTCAGTGATGTGTGCCCGACCCTGCAAGCCATGTGGGCTGCTGCGGTGGCAGCGGCAGAGAGTGTCTGCAGAAAATTCAGCGCGCTGCGCTCGGCAGTCAGGATGGCCCTGGCTTTGCCTCTTACCGTCAATACACGGGCATTCCTTGGTACCTGTTCACCTTCATGACAGTGCCATTCGATTGCCAGGTTCGGGTCGATTTGTCTGAATACTTCATCCACCCAGGGGCGTCCGCAGATGGTGGCGGGCTCGCGACAGATAACATGCGCGATGCTGTGTTGGTCTTCAGGGATTAGTTCGGCGGTGATATCGCCGCTGCCAATATCTTCCTGCAGGGCATGGCGTACGGTTGCCTGCAGACCTTCGAATAGGGTGTTGCTTGTGGATGGCATGGATAGTTAAAACCTGATGCAGCCTGGTGTGATGTTAATTGTCGCTGTAACGCAGTGTGAGTTGGGAGCCTCTTTGGACCAGCTCCACCTGTCCCAGCGCGCTCATACCCAATAGTACCATGCTTTCATGCATGGCCGGATTGATGCTGGCCCTGACGTTGTGCAGGGTGATATCGCCAAGCTGCAGTTCGTCTATCATGGTGCTGTAAATATTCACCAGTCCATTGGCTGTCATGGCCTGGCTTTGATAGCCGTATTCCAGGCCGCTGGCTTCGGCGAGCCCCGGAGGAATGACAACTTCAGTGGCACCGGTATCAAGGATGAATTCTGCAGACACCCGATTGATGGCGCCGGTCATGACATACTGACCCTGGCGGTTGCTTTGCAGGATGACTTCGGTCACGCCAAGCGCCGATGTTGATACAGGGCGTCGATTGGGGTTGCGGGCATCATCAAGTACACCATCAAAAACACCGGTCAACAAAATCAGCGCGAGTATA
>Ga0181593_10000720_pt1 | contig 29154 bp, 22 predicted proteins | sample 071ome_19_FD_133756 | JGI IMG/M metagenome (GOLD analysis project Ga0181593, IMG submission 133756) | Coastal salt marsh microbial communities from the Groves Creek Marsh, Skidaway Island, Georgia - 071413AT metaG (megahit assembly) | ecosystem: Environmental > Aquatic > Marine > Intertidal...
TCCATTGCAGGAGAGGGAGAGGCGCATCGCCTCAAGGCCTTTCTCATAGAGGTAGCCCCCGATGCCAAGCGTAGTCCTGCAACGGAGCTGACGAGTTAGCTCTGCCCGACGCTCCGCTTCAGGGAGGGCGTTGAGCTGCGCTGCGCTGATCACTGGGTCAGCGCTCGGGTCGCAATCCGCTGTGTTGAGACCGATGGGGTTCCCCTCAAGATCCTCACATGGTGGGCTATCAGCGCTTGCAGGAGCATACTGGAACGCTCCTCGACTCATGATGTTCCCTCGGGGTGGGTCGGTTTGCGCGCCGATGTCTGTGCTGACAACCGCGACGCGATAATCGACGTCGCTGCGGTCCTCTAGCAAGAGCTGTGAGACGCGATCAAGCTGCTCAGCGAGCCGGAGCTGTTCCTCACACATAGAGTTTGAGTTGTCGATCACAAATAAAATATCAAGCTCAGCAGGGCCCATCATGACAGGTTGAGTCGCTCCACCCACTCCAGCCTGTCCACCCGCCCCAGACGCTCCTGCTGTCCCAACCTCTCCTCCTGCCCCAGTCTCCCCACCCTGAGGGTCACTCTCTACAGTTTTATCTTCAATACATGAGACGCAACACAGAAGCGCGCTTAAGCATAGCGACACGCCCAAAGGTTGTTGGTACGGCATACTCTCCTCCTTCGTCGAGATCATTGAGCCATAGGAGGAACCTAAAAAAAGCGTTATGTTTGAAACAAGCTATTTTGCTTCGCAGGGTTTTAAAAAAATGATCACTAATTATATTAGTCACATAGCTGATCTTGTTCGACAGTGTCAGCGCTTCGAACCTAGAAGGTGGGGGTGGCTCATAGCTTCACTCACGACCCTACCTGCCCTCCTCGACCTGCTCATCTCTGATCGAAGTAGACCCTTTGGCTACCTCGCCTCAGACGCTTTCTATTACCTCACCGTCGCCCGAAACTGGGCGCAGACTGGGCTCTCTACCTTTGATGGGGAGCACCTCACCAACGGCTACCACCCGCTCTGGCAGTGGGCGCTCACCGCGCTGTACTGGCTCAATGAGCGCCTAGGCTACTCGGAGGCGAGCTTGCTCACCACGGTCAACGTCATTTGTGTACTCTTGGTAGGCGCAGGGCTTAAGTGGTCAGTCGACGCGATCACGCTCAAGAGCAGGGCGACGGCTACCTATCTGCTGTGTTTAGCGCTCCCTGTAGGGCTCTTCTCTTTACTCTGTGCGCCCTTTTGGCTATACCTCGGGCAGGCGGGCGTTGAGTCGCAGAGCGGGATTGAGGGGGGGAGGCCCCTCTTTGGGACGGCGTGGATCTATATGAACGGCATGGAGAGTGGGCTTGTGCTGGTGTGTTACGGGAGCCTGCTGTGGCGAGCGGCCTCAGAGCGACTGACTCGAGGGACACGAGCGCAGTGGCTGACAGGGCTCACCCTCGCGCTGTTGACCCTCAGCCGGCTCGATCATGGGCTGATCTCGGGCTGGCTTTGGCTCGGCTGTCTCACCCAGCTTTGCTTAGAAGATCGCGTCAGCGCACCTCAGCGTGAGCCCTCCAAGATGAGGGGGGCGCTGACCCTGAGCCTCCCTTTTCTGACCCCGATCTTCGTCTACCTCCTCTACAATCACCTCACCTTTGGCTCGGCGCTCCCGTTGAGCGGTAAGCTCAAGAGCAGCTTCCCTCAGCTCACGAACAGCAACATCGACCACCTGACTCGCCTCTTAAGCGCTCACCCACCTGCGCACTGGCTCCCGCGCGCCGGGCGCTGGCTCCAGATGGCGATCCCACTGATCTTCGCGCTCGCGTGGCTCCCGAGCTGGCTGACCTTCAAGAGGGTGGGCGATCAAGTCGCGCTGACCTCACGCCCTCAGCGAGGGTCACTCGATGCATTCTTAGGATGGAGTGGTCTCGGGGTGATCAGCCTGTTCCTATATAACCTCCTCTTCGTGGGGCTCTTTCATCAAGGGACCTGGTATTATCCGGTCTCTACGCTCTTCGTGAGCTTAGTAGCGCTCAGGTGGGTTGAGCTGATCTGTACAGGCTCACAGGAGACCCCCAAAGAGGTCTCCGCTGAAGGTCAATGGACGCGAGGTGTGACGTTCAGCGCATGTCTGTGTGCTGGTTTAACCCTCTTGAGCTTCTTGACGCTCCACCGAGTGGAGGTGAGAGAGAAATGGAGCACGTTTTACTACGAAGAGGCGCCTAAGATCAGGGCGCACTATCAACGTGACACGGCAGGCGCGCTCCCTCCTAAGCTCCTCAGCTATGATGACGGGATCGTCGCGTTTGCGACAGGGCTCCCGACGCTCTCTGGGCTTGGGTTTACCCTCGATAAGGAGGGCGCAGACGCCTATCAGCGTAAGCGCCTCCTTGAGCTCGCGCTCTCACGAGGTCACGTGTTACTCACCTCGCTCGCCTACTTTAATCAGGACCTGATCAAGAGGCTCCCACAGCAGGTCAATACCTCAAGCCCTCACAGCCAGCGAGCGCTAGAGCGCCTGCTCCGCTCGTGGCCTCTGAGCCTGAGCCCAAAGCAGGTGAGGGCTCACAGGTTCTCGATCGACTACCTCGCTGAAGATCACAGCGCCCTCGTGATTCGCGTGAGCCCGTCCAAGGGGTCTAGACCTTAAGCGGAGCGGACCTCAATCTGGCGACGATGGGGGAGGCGTGGGGTGAGCTTGAGCGTGAGGAGGCCTGCCTCAAGTGAGGCCTCGACCTCATCGAGCTCCTGACCTCTTGGGAGACGGAAGCTCCGCTCATAGCGGTGACGCTCATCCTCTGCAAGCAGCCTCACGACGGGGCCCTCAACCTCCACCTTGAGCTGGTCTTGAGTGACCCCAGGGAGGGCGACCTCAACCACCCAGCCCCCCTCGATACGATAGAGTCTTGCCTTTGGCTGTACTGGCTTAATGTTATCCATTTTGCTATTTGTGTACTCTTTGCTTTTTATAGTTTCGTTCATATCTTGGTCTCCTAAGTGATAAGCCTCTCCTTGTGTGGAGGGCGGGTGACGTCATTAAGCGACGGCCTCTGAGGTTTGATTGACGTTGATGACTCGCTTTTGAGCCTCTAATTTACCGACCTCTATGGTCAAGACCCCATGGTTGAGCGTAGCGCTGATCTGCTCGTGGTTGAGGCCTCGTGGGAGTCGGTAATGGAAGGTCTGAGCGCCAGTCTCAAACTCACTCCATAGCAAGCTTCGATCACCTACCTCATCAGCAGGCTTCGGGGTGAGCTCGACAGACAGGACGTCCTCATTGAGCTCAACCTGTACGTCCTCTTGTTGAGCGCCTGGGAGCTTGATGGTTATCGCATAAGAATTTGTTTTATTTACGACTTCTGATTCTCTGACCGTTGGGTTGACCACTTTAAAATCTGTGAACTGAGACAGCAAGTGAGGTAAGAGGAACATACGCTCTCCTTCAAAGAGGCTATCTGTGGGCAGATGAGAGCCGGTGGTTTTGTATTGATTTGTGATGATGGGGTTGCGCCCCATGCTATACAAGCTAAGCGCCTCTCGAGGACCGTCAAGGGAGAGGGGGTTATTTTTTTAGCTGGAGTATTTTTTGAACCCTTAACGGGATAATGATAATCATTATCAAAAATAGCCAGGGGGGTAGAGATGATCACGTCCACATGCATGACGATCCAGCACAGAGCGCTCAACTTGCTGAGCCTGACAGGGCTTATTCTATTGCTCAGCGTGAGCGGTTGCGAGGTGTTTGAGGAGCCCGCGTCTCAGGGAGAGGAGGTCAGTGGAGCGCGGAGCGCGTTGCTGATTGGGCTCGCTACAGAGGTGTATTACCCCACTTATGTGCGGGCTTATGAGTCGCTCAACGACCTAGAGGAGGCGGTGAGCGCCTGGGACGGAGAGCGAGGCTCAGAGGCGCTCTTGACGGCGCGAGAGGCTTGGGAGACGAGCACGCTACGCTGGCAGAGAGCGGAGTTGATGCAGGTCGGGCCCGCAGGGCAGAGTGGCGCTCGTGTGGGAGGAGAAGATCGCAGAGATCTGATCTACTCATACCCGCTGAACAGCCCTTGCCGTGTCGACCAAGAGCTCCTCGCGGGGCGCTATGAAGAGGAGGGCTGGGCGCTCGGGGCGACGATCAACGCTAAGGGCCTTGACGCGCTTGAGCGCCTCTTGTTCGCCTCATCAGATGAGAACCTCTGCCCTGAGGCGAGCGCGATGAACCGTGATGGGGAGTGGGCGTCGTGGACGAGTGAGCAGGGGGCGCTCTCAGCAGCTCGGAAGGGGCTCGCTTTAGTGATCATCGCAGACCTCAAGCGACACATGAGCGCGCTCGTGAGCGCCTGGGGAGAGGGTGGCCCCGCGAGGGTAGCCTTGAGCGAGGGCTCGGCGCCGTTCTCGGGGAGAAAGGAGGCCCTCGATGAGGTCTATGCCTCGCTGTTTTATCTTGATCAGGTCATGAAGGACCTCAAGCTCGCGTTGCCCTTAGGGCTGTCGATGGACTGCGCTGAGGCGCCTTGCCTCGCTGAGCTTGAGTTGAACATCGCCCAGCTCAGCCGTGAGGCCTTAGTGGAGAACCTTGAGGGCCTCTTGTGGGTGTGGTGTGGCGGTGACCCTGCGCGACGTGAGCTTCACAGCGGGTTCGATGATCTGCTGATCGATGAGGGCGCCCCTGAGCTCGCGGAGGAGCTCTTATCTAAAACCGAGGCGCTGATCCAGGCGCTCGGTGATCGCCAAGAGGACCTCATGACCCTCATTGAGCAGGAGCCTGAGTGGGTTGAGGCCCGCCACACAGAGCTCAGGGCGCTCACTGACCTGATGAAGTCACAGCTCGTGACCGTCTTAAACCTCAGCGTCCCTCTCGAGGGGGCGGGCGATAATGATTGAGCGGAGCCGCTCACCTCTCAAGGCCATGCGTAACTTAGGCGTCGCGCTCTGTCAGCCTGTCTCGAGCGCGTCGCTAGGCGCCTTCAGGGCGCTGTTTGGCCTCGTGATGCTGTACAGCCTCACCCGCTTCGCCCTCTCGGGGTGGGTGGAGGAGCTGTGGCTCAAGCCTCAGCTCCACCTTAAGTACCCCTTCGCGCCCTGGGCGCAGGTCTACCATCCTCTACAGGTGTGGGCTCAGCTAGGCTTAGCCTGGGGCGGCGCTCTCGGCTTGACGCTAGGGCTCTACTGGCGTCAATCACTCCTGTTGTTTACGGTCAACTTTGTCTACCTCCAGCTGATTGACCTCAGCAACTACCTTAACCATTACTACCTTGTAACCTGCCTCAGCGTGCTCTTGGTGTGGACCCCAGCGGGCGCCTCATTTTCCTTAGACGCGCTACGCTCCCCTCGCGTCGCGTCTGCCTTTGTCCCGAGGTGGAGCGTCGAGCTGTTACGTTTTCAGGTGGGGGTCGTCTACCTCTTCGCCGCGGTCGCGAAGCTCCAGCCCGAGTGGTTACTGCACGCTCAACCTCTCTCGATCTGGCTCTCAGCGCGGGCCGAGACGCCGGTGCTCGGGTCGCTCTCAGCGCTGATCTTCGAAGATGGGATGAGGAGCGGGACGCTCGCGTACTTGATGAGCTGGGCTGGGATGCTCTACGACCTCACCATTGTAGGGTGGCTCTTGTGGCCAAAGAGCCGTCCATGGGCCTATCTCGCCGTGCTCAGCTTTCATGGGGTGACCTGGCTCCTGTTTGATATCGGGATCTTCCCCCTGATTATGACCTGCGCGACGACGATTTTCTTTGACCCCTCATGGCCCAGGACCCTGTACCGATCTGCTCGCGCCACGGTCACCGAGCCTCCTCAACGTAGCCATCGATCAGGTCTCCCCTCACGGCTCACGGCGTGCGTGTTAGGTCTCTGGCTCACCTTCCAGCTCCTCTTCCCGCTCCGAGCGTTCCTGTATGAGGGAGACGTGCTGTGGTCGGAGCGGGGGATGCGGTACTCATGGCGCGTGATGGTCCGCGAGAAAATGGGGAGCCTCACATATCGTGTCAAGCGCCCTGCTGATGGGCGCGTGTGGGAGGTCAACCCAGCGCGTTACCTCGAGCCTCGTCAGCTGAGTGAGCTCTCGGGTCAACCAGACATGATCGCCCAGCTCGCGCGTCACATCGCCTCAGACTTCACGAGGCGTGGTATGGGTGAGGTCCAGGTGTTTGCCCATGCTCAGGTCTCGCTGAACGGTAGAGCGCCACAGCTGTTAATGAACCCTAACGTTGACCTCGCGAGCTCGACCTATGAGCCTGAGTGGACGCTCCCCGCTCCCTCAAGCGCCCCCCTCTCTCCCAACTCCGCCCTCGACGCTCGCGTCTCCCACACTGAGTGAGTCACCTATGAAGTCGCAGTACTCGTTGCCCTCTCTGCTCTCCCTTACGCTCTGCGCCTCACTTGGTGGTCTTGGAGCGATGACAATGGTTTATGCAGAGGAGGCCCCAGAAGCGGGGGGTGAGGCCCCGCTTGGCCCTGAGCTCCTTGAGGGAGGAGAGGGCGCCCCGCTCGGCCCTGAGCTCTTAGGCGGTGAGGAGGCCCCGCTCGGCCCCGAGCTCTTAGGCGGTGAGGAGGCCCCGCTCGGCCCTGAGCTCTTAGGCGGTGAGGAGGCTCCATCAAAGGGAGAGAGGGAGGGCTCTCAAGTGAGCGCTGTGCCTAAGGTGGAGCCTGGGGCCCAAGGTAAAGAGGTGCCTCAGCCTAAGAAGCCTCAGCCTAAGAAGCCTCAGGGTGACGTGAGGCGCGACCCCAAGGTGACGCGAGGGGGCGCGTGGCTCCTCGATAAGGTCAGCGTCATTGGGCAGAGCGAGAAGGTCACACGGGTGAGCGGGAGCGCGCACCGAGTAGATGAAGAGGCCTTAGAGGAGCAGAAATATGATGACGTCCATCGCGTCCTCAAGCAGGTGCCAGGCGTGTATGTTCGTGATGAAGATGGTCAAGGCCTCCGCCCAAACATTGGTCTGCGTGGGGCGAACTCAGATCGGAGCGCGAAGGTCACCTTAATGGAAGACGGGGTCTTAATGGCGCCCGCGCCCTACGCCGCGCCCGCTGCGTACTACTTCCCCCTCACGAGCAGGCTCGTGGGGGTAGAGGTGTTTAAGGGGCCAGCGTCGATTCAGTATGGCCCAAACACGATTGGGGGAGCGATCAACCTGATGACCCGCCCGACCCCCTCAGAGGGCCACGTCGGTGGGGTAGACTTATCGATCGGGATGTTCGACACCAGCAAGACTCAAGCGCATTATGGGTATGGGAGCACGCGAGCGGGCTTCTTGGTGGAGGCCGCGCGCGTCCAGAGCGATGGCTTTAAGGAGCTTGATGGAGGTGGCCCTACGGGCTTTGATAAGCGTGACGTGATGCTCAAAGCCCACCTCGCCTCGGACCCTGACGGAGACGTCTACCACCGCGTTGACCTCAAGCTAGGATACACCGATGAGCGCTCACAAGAGACCTACCTTGGGCTGACACAGGGCGATTTCGACGCTCAACCCTATCGACGGTACGTCGCGAGCCAGCTTGGAGAGATGAGCTGGTGGCGCACCCAAGCGAAGCTAGACTACTCGCTGTTTATCGGTGACGACCTTGACCTCAAGGCGACCTTGTACCGGCATGACTTCTCGCGAGTGTGGGAGAAGCTAGATGACCTCGGAGGTGACCTGAGGCTCGCCGACGCGCTGAACAACCCCGGCGCCCCTCGCTTCGCGAGCGCCCTTGAGCTCTTGCGAGGGGAGCGAGACAGCGACCCGAGCGAGCTGAATGATCAGCTCATCATCGGGAGGAATGACCGCGTCTACCTCTCGCAAGGCCTCCAGCTGAGCGCTCAGTGGCGCGCAGGGGAGCGGTGGCTTAAGAACAGCTTGACGGTGGGCGCGCGCCTCCATCAAGACGAGGTCGTCCGTGATCAGAGCCAGCGACCTTACCTGCTGGCGGGTGGCTCAATGGTCGCTCACGGAGCGTCGGTGGAGACCCGCCAGGATACGGGGAGCGCTGTGGCGCTCAGCGCATTTATTTTTGACCAAATCCAGCTCGGAGACAGCCTCCGGCTCACTCCGGGCGTGCGTGTTGAGTCCTATCAGACGCGCTTAGAGGATCGCACGCAGGGGGACCCAAGCGTGATCGAGGGTGAGGAGGTGATCGCGCTCCCTGGCGTAGGGCTGTGGTTTGGGTTGAGTGACTATGCGGGGCTCCTCGCGGGTGTGCACAAGGGCTTCAGCCCGCTCTCTCCGGGGCTCACCGGCAAGGCGGACCCAGAGGTGAGCGTGAACTATGAGGTCGGCGGGCGCTGGCAGAGCAGAGTGGTGAGCGGTGAGCTGATTGGGTTTTATAACGACTACACAAACCTCGTGGGCACCTGTACACAGTCGGCGGGCTGTGGGGTCAACGAGCTTGATGAGCAGTTTAACGCGGGCCGGGCGGGCGTCTTAGGAGCCGAGCTCGTGCTCAACAGCGACCTCAAGCTCCCCGCCTCGATCCTCGCGCACCTTCAGCTCACCTACACCTGGACCCGCGCCCGCTTCTTAGAGGACTTCAGCTCAGGCTTCGCGCAGTGGGGGGCGGGTGTAGAAGCTGGGGATGAGCTCCCTTACCTCCCTGAGCATCAAGGGAGCTTTAAGCTCTCACTCGATCGAGGGCCGTTTGGGCTAGGCGCAGTCTACACCTACGTGAGCAGGATGAGAGACGTCGCTGGCGCTGGGGAGCCTTTAGAAAGCGAGCTCATCCCCGCGCAGTCACTGCTTGACCTAAACGCCCACTATCAGGCGAGCGAAGCAGGTCGAGTCTATCTGACCTTAGACAACGCTTTAAACCAGAGCTTTGTCGCCTCACGTCGACCTTTTGGCGCGCGACCGACGAAGCCCTTACTCTTAAAGGTTGGGTATCAACATCGCTTTTAAGCGCGTCTAGGTGGCCCTCAGTGAGCCTCTGTCACTTAAGCGCTTAAATTGATGGCGTCTCGCTTGATTTCTTCTCTGAGGGTCGCTATATCTATCCTCATGATGAAAATGAAAACGATTATCAATACCAACAGCAAGGCGCCTCTCAGCTATCCGCTCGCGTTGTCTATCATCGCGCACATCGGGCTGTGGTCCTTATCTGTGAACATCGATCATCGCTTTGAGGTCGCGGAGCGCTTCACGGAGGTGCTCAAGCAACCTCACCTCACGACCATGGATCGCTTCGTTCAGGTTGAGCTCCCTAAGGAGCCTAGCCCTGAGCCTGTGGCAGAGGTGAGGCCTGAGCCTACACCTGAGCCCCCTAAAGTTAAGCCTAAGAAGAGGCGTGTCAAGCGCCGTCGTGTCGCTCAAAACCGTGTCATGAAGAGGGCTCCTAAGGAGGTCATGGAGAAGGGGCCTGTGACCCCCGTCGCCCCAGCCTCGGTGCCCTCTAGCGTGAGCTCAGTAGCGCAGGTCGCCTCCACGAGCCCGGCGGTGAGCGTTCCATCGCTGAGCCAAGACACGGCCCCAAGTGGCGCGCCGACCATCGTACAACGCAGGCTCAGCCGGTCAGAGCTCCGTGGGCTCCAGCGTGGCTATTACAGTGAGCTGAACCAGATCATGCGGCGCGAGCGGAGCTACCCTCGGAGCGCGCGTCGCCGTGGCTTAGAGGGCACCGTACTCGTTGAGCTCGTCGTGGACGCGCGTGGGAGGCTCATCAAAGCCTCCGTGATCCGCTCATCAGGGCATGAGGTCCTCGACCAAGCGGCGCTCGCAGATGTACGGAAGATGAAGAGCCTCCCTAAGCCTCCTAAGGCGCTAAAGCGTCGTAGCGTAAAACTCCATATCCCCTTTGAGTATAGCCTCCAGTCTTAATGACTAGACTACACTCGATATGCCGTCGATTTTAAGGCTATAAACAGAGGATCGCTTCAATACGGCGGGATAAGCGATAGCTTAATCGACAGAGCCCTGCGTGGTGATATCAAGCAAATACAGAGCCATGTACACCAGCGCCCGTAGAGCAAACCGCGCCAAGTGGACTAAAGCTGTACGCTGGGCAGTCATAACGTGCACCTGTAGTGCTCTAAGAGGCGCTTGGTTCAGTCCAAGAGCGTTCATCTATCTAACAAGATCACGGTGAAGATTGACACTTTCAACCGTCTCATGTCATCTCTCCTCCCCATCTGCATCTATTAAACAGCACATTTCATAAGGAATCCGATGAATCTTTTCACCTTGTCAAAGGTCGCCTCGTCAGCACCTGAGGTTGTCTCTCAAGTCTCAAAGCTCCCACCACTCGGCTTCCCCACTGACACGGTCGCGATCTTTGTAGGCGCCTTTGTGCTCTCGCTCCTGATTGATCTCATCCAACATAAGAACAGTAAGGAGATCAGCCTAACCAACGCGAGCGTCTGGTCCCTGTTTTGGATTGGGCTCAGCTTCGGCTTTTACGGGTGGCTTAAATATGGGATGACGGTCCATGAGGTGAATGGGCTCAATGCGGAATATATCCGAGATACATACGCGAGCCTCTTTCTCACAGGCTATGTCCTAGAAAAGGTCCTCTCTGTCGACAACTTAATCGTCTTCATCGCGATCTTTAAGTATTTTAACATTAAAGATGTTCTACAGCATAAGATACTTTATTACGGGATCTTAGGTGCGATCATCTTCCGCGCGATCTTTGTTGGGCTGGGCTCACTGCTCATGGCTGCTGGTGGCTGGGCAGAGCTTGTGTTTGGCGTGATCATCGCTTACGCCGCCTTCCAGATGATCTCTGGTGATGATGACGATGACGAGGAGGAGCCAGACTATGAGAGCATGTTCCTTGTTCGCTTGTTTAATAAGCTCTACCCAATCTTCCCTCGCCTCATCGGGAACCGCTTCATTGTGAGCCGAACAGAGGCAGAGGCGAGCTTGAATGAGTTAGGGGACGAGGATAAGCCCTCACTCCCTGCTCAAGCCTTACGCTTCATGACCCCCGCGTTTGTCTGCCTCCTCGTCATTGAGGGGAGCGATGTCATGTTCGCTTTTGACAGCGTCCCCGCCGTGATCGCGGTCACCAAGGAGCCCTTGCTGGTCTACTCTGCGATGATCTTCGCAATCCTTGGCCTGCGCTCTCTTTACTTCGTGCTTGTCGCGCTCACACAGTACCTTGTTCACCTTGAGAAGTCGGTGTTGCTCGTGCTCTTCTTTATCGCTTTCAAGATGTTTGTCAGCGCGGTAGAGCACTTCCATCATGACGGCGTGATCTCTTTTGGGGTTCCCCCTTACCTGCACATTGATCACAACATGAGCCTCTATATTGTCCTAGGGGTGATCGGGATGGGGATCATCGCGTCCTTGCTTTTCCCAGCTAAAGAGGAGGAGGAGGCTTAAGCGCTCCTCTCGATGTTGTCTTGAGTGCCTCTGAGCGTCCACTCCCGATCTCGGAGCATCTCTCAGGTGTCCTGAAGGTCTTAGCGTCACAGAAGGCGCTTGTCTTAAGCGCGCCTCCAGGCTCAGGCAAGACGACCCGCGTCCCGCTCGCGATCGATGAGTGGCTTCAAGCAGACGTTCAGCGAGCAGCGGAGTGGGGTGGGGCGCGCATCTTAGTGCTTCAACCAAGGCGACTCGCGGCTCGGGCCGTCGCTGAGTATATGGCGAGCCTCACCGGCGAGCGTGTCGGGGGGACGATTGGATATCGGGTCCGCTTTGAGTCCGCTGTGAGTGACCGGACGCGCGTCGAGGTGATCACAGAGGGGCTCCTCACACGTCGGGCGCTCTCAGATCCAGAGCTGAGCGACGTTGGCTGTGTGATCATCGATGAGTTTCATGAGCGTAGTGTCCACGCTGACCTCGCCCTCAGCCTCCTGCTTGAGCTCCGAGAGGCCTATCGGCCTGACCTGAGACTTGTCTTAATGTCTGCGACGCTTGGTGACGAAGCCGAACGGCTCGCTGATCGTCTCGACTGTCCATTGATCCAGGCCTCAGGTCGCACCTTCCCTGTTGAGGTCCACTACGAGGAGCGCCCTCATCAGGGGGACCCCTGCGAGCGCGCTCCGTCGCTGATCTTGGCTCGCTGGGCTGCGCTTCAAGCTGAGCGCGTAGCAGAGGGGAGGCGCGCAGGTGGCTCGATCCTAGTCTTTTTCCCTGGGAGACGCGAGATCGAGCGCGCGCGTCAGACCCTCGCCCGTCGCGCCCCTGAGCTCCCCGTGGTGACGCTGTTTGGGGGTCTCAAGCCTCAAGAGCAACGCGTGGCGCTTGACCCAAGCGCGCCCCCAAGGGTGATCCTGTCTACCAACGTCGCTGAGACAAGCGTCACGATCGAGGGGGTCTCCGAGGTGATTGACACGGGGCTCGCTCGTCAGACGGAGTATGACGTCAAGCGTGGCTTTGAGCGCCTCGTGTTGACCACGATCGCGCGTGACTCAGCCGAGCAGAGAGCGGGTCGCGCTGGCCGTACTCATGCCGGGCGATGCTTTAGGCTGTGGAGCGCGCATCAAGATGGCCAACGCGCTCCAAGTAGCCCGCCTGAGCTCATGAGGGCAGACCTGAGCGCCACCTTGTTGCTCGTCACCGCCTGGGCCGGAGACTGGAGGAGCTTTGTGTGGTATGAGCGCCCCCCTGAGGCACACCTAGAGCGCGCCGTCACCCAGCTCTCACTGCTAGGGGTCCTCGACGAGCGAGGTCGCCTCACCCCGCTCGGTGAGGCCTTAAGTGGCGTGAGCCTCCCCCCGCCCCTCGCGCTGTCGCTCGCCTATGCTCAGCTCTGTGGCTGTGAGGAGGAGGTCGCCTTAATCTCTAGCTTGAGCGCACAAGACCGCGACCTCCTTCAGCTCGACGCTCAGCGAGCGCGAGCCTCAGATGTGTGGCTCAGGGTGGAGGCGATGGCTGACCTAGACCGCGGTCGCGTTTGGCCTGAGCTCAGGCGTGGGGTCGCTGAGCAGGTCAAGCGCTCGTGCCAACAAGCGCTGAAGCAGACACGGTCACTCCGAGTCGCGCGCAAGGCACTCCAACCTCGCTTAGACGCCTCACTCAAGCGCCTTGGTCGCGCGCTCAGCGAGCTGTCACTCCATGAGCGGGTCGGGCTCGCGCTCAGCCTCGGGAGCCCTCACCGCGTCACAGAGAGGCGGGCGAGTGATGAGCGACGCGCGTTGATGAGCGACGGAGGAGAGGTGCTGGTCGCGCCTCACGCCTTTGATGGTCGAAGCGAGGTGTTTGTGACCCTCTCACTTCATCAAAAAGAGCGCTCTGCGCCTCGCGTGACCCTCGCTTGTCCAATCGATCGGGCGGGGCTTGTGGGTGAGGTTCACCGCTCATGTCGCTTCGATGAGGGCCGTGAGGGGGTCTACCTCGTGACCCGTGAGGAGCACGGCGCCCTCTGTCTCAGTGAGCGCTCAAGCCCCGCGGCGTTTGATGATGAGAGCGCTGAGCGCTTGCGTGAGGCGCTCTCAGCTCAGCCTTGGCGCTGGTGTCAGCTCTCAACAGACGCGCGACGCTGGCTCGAGCGAGTCCGGTGGCTCGAGGCGAGGTTGGGGGGGGAACACTCGATCGCACTTGAGCCGTGGTGGGGTCTGCTCACCGAGGACGAGGCGAGGTTTGAGCGTGGCGCTCCCCCTCTGCTGAGTGAGCGTGTTCAGGCGCTCTTTGATGCGGTCTGTAGCCCTCATGTTGTGCTTAAGTCTCCGAGCCTCAAGGCGCTCAGGTCAGCCTCGCTCCTACCGATGATCTTGGGCCTCACCTCAGCACCTGAGCGACAGCTCGTCGAGCGCTTAGCGCCTGATCAGTACACCCTCCCTACAGGTCAGCGCGTCAAGGTGACCTATGAGCTAGGCGCACCTCCTCAGGTCTCTGCGTACCTCCAGGCCTTCTTTGGGGTTGAGCGACACCCGAGCTTAGGTGAGGGCTCAGAGTCGATCCCGCTCCAGCTCTGCCTCCTCGCCCCGAACAAGCGACCTGCTCAGATCACATCAGACCTGCCGAGCTTTTGGCGAGGCGCGTATGGGGACGTGCGTAAACAGCTCAGGGCCCGCTACGCGAAGCACCACTGGCCGGAGGACCCGCTGTCTATCGGCCCTCAGCGAGGCGCGAAGCGGAGGGGTCCCCCTAAGGGGTAGGGAGCAGGGTCGCTCGAAGCATAAAGTCTGGGTTGCTCCCTTGTGCCCACAGCGCGAGGTGGCCACCGGGGAAGGGGGTGATCGAGAGCGGGTACGGGGCGGCGGGTCCCTCTTGTTGGAAATAGGTGATGGGCTGTAGCGCGCCCTCAGCGCTCACGCTACGCCACCACACCTTGCTCTGGGTGCCTGTGATGCGCTGATAAGAGGCGATCAGGCCGTACCCAAAGGTGGGCCCTAAGCTCGTGACCATGTCTGGTCCAGCGGCGCCTCGAACACCTGAAGGGTTGATCAGCTCGACCGCGCCCCCCTGCTTGGAGCCGATCAGGTAAGGGGGACCTGACTGCTCATCATCGCTTGGGTTCAGCGCCTCTCTGTAGCGCTGGTTGACCCCGCGACCCACCGACGCGCTCACCCAGTCACGGTCGCTGAGGTCAATCAGCTCATCGCTGACCCACGCGCCCTCACTGAGGCGCCACGTCTTCGCCCAGAAGCCCTCAGCGCCTCCCTCTCCCTTACCGGACCACAGCACGTCATAGGTCGAGCCATACTGGCTTAGGGTTGGGCTTGTTTGATCACGTCCTCCCTCCTCAATCAACCACCCGTCGCCCTCGACGCCCTGGTCATCTAGAGGGAGCATCACCACCTGGAAGCTGTTGACCTCGGGGTTCCCCCATGAAGCGACGAGCACAAAGCCCCCCTCGGGTGATGGCGCGAGGTCAGGCATCCACAGGTTCCCCTCCTTGGGCTCCCCCGCGACGCTGAGGCTGACCAGCTGAACCTCACCGACCCGCTCACCAGTCACGCGTGAGAGGCGTTGCGTGAGCGTCCCGAGGTTGTAGGTCGCCCCATCAGCGAAGCTGTTGTCACGCATCCAGGCGACCATCACCTGATCACCGTTGACCGCGATCACAGAGTCCGTGTCGTTCATACCTGGCCTCTGATCGAGCGGGAATGGCTCAACGATAGGCGTTAAGTCACAGCCGAAGCGACCCGCCCAAATCTCAAACTTACCCTCATCATTTGGGAGGGTCCACGTGACCCAAAAGGCCTCGCCATCCCAGACCGCGTCAGGGTGAATTTGAGTCGATCGGAGAGAGGGGAGCAGGTCTTGGCTAAGCGCGCCCTCTAGGGCACAGGCGCTCACCTCACCCCCTGCCCCTCCCTCGCTGACCCCACCACCCTCCGCTCCTCCTGTACCTCCTGTACCTCCTGTACCTCCGCTCCCGCCCGTCACGCCACCGCCCCCTGCTGGCTCAGGGCTTGCGCCTCCTTCATCAGCTGACGCGCCAGCGCTGAGCTCACCGGCCTGCGTTGTAGGGCCTTGCTCTTCGGCGTCACATGCGATTAGGCTCAGAGTTGTCAGCGCGAGAAGCGCGGCGTGGGTCAGTCGCAGTCTTAACATCATCGCTCACCTCTTGTTTGAGTTGAGCGGCTATCCTACCCCTTCGCCCATCAAGCGCCACCCTTATTTACTTGAGTTAATTTTGAGTTACCTATGAAAAAAAAAAACCCTGTCCTCCTCTGCTCCCTGTGCATAGCGTGCACACTGTCGCTTAACCTGAGCGTCACGCGAGCTGAGCGCTCCCCCTATGATATGAACGCCCGCGCGCCTATGGCAGAGCTGAAGGCTCGCCCGAGCTCCTCACATGAGGCGAGGGGGTACGGAGGGATGGTCACAGCGGACAACGCCCTCGCCTCTGAGGTCGGCGCGCAGGTCCTACGCGAGGGGGGAGACGCGGTAGACGCAGCGGTCGCCACCGCGCTGATGCTCGGCGTCTTACAGCCCTATGCATCAGGGATCGGTGGGGGTGGGTTTGCGGTGGTGTATCGACCTGGTGAGGAGCCATATACGCTCGACTTTAGAGAGGTTGGACCTGCGCTCGCGCATGAGAAGCTCTACCAAGATCAACGAGGTGAGGTGATCCCTGACGCGAGCACGATCGGGGCGCTCGCGGCGGGCGTCCCTGGTGAGGTCGCTGGGCTGTATGAGCTCCATAAGCGCCACGGGAAGCTCCCTTGGGCTCGGCTCGTTGAACCTGCGCTGAAGGCGGCTAGAGATGGCTTTAAGATGCACCCTGCCCTCTTTAAAAAAACGAAGAGCGCTAGAGGCTGGCTTAAAGATCACCCACAGCTCGGCCCCGCCCTGCTTGATCAACGCGGGGCGCCTAAGGCGATCGGCGAGCAGGTGCGCTTCCCCGCGCTGGCTTGGACCCTCTCTGAGCTCTCGAAGGCTGGCGCAGAGGCCTTTTATCAAGGGCCTGTCGCAGAGGAGCTCGCGCGAGCGGTCAAGGAGGCAGGGGGGATCATCAGCGCTCAAGACCTCCGCGCATATCAACCTAAGCAGCGCGCCCCTGTGATGGGCTCATATGGGCCATACCAGCTGATCACGATGCCCCCACCCAGCAGTGGTGGAGCGGTCATCTTACAGGTGTTAAAGGCGGTCGAGGGGGCTCAAATCTCACCCGCACAGCATGACCCAGCTCAGCTTCATCAGCTCACAGAGGCGCTCAAGCACGCCTTCGCTGACCGCGCTAACCTGATGGGGGACCCTGACTTTGTTCATGTCCCCGTACAAGAGATGCTCTCCACTGCTCGAATCCAAGACATCAAGCGCCTCTTTAACCCAAAAAAGACCCTCCCTCATGACCAGTATGGGGGGAGGTATGCGGCCACCCCTGATGGGGGCACAAGCCACTTTAATGTGATCGACGGGAGCGGGGCTGCGGTCGCCCTCACGACTACGATCAACACAAGCTTTGGGAGCCGGTTTGTGGCAGGTAAGACAGGGGTGCTACTGAACAACGAGATGGATGACTTTGTCTCGAAGCCGGGCGTCCCAAACGCCTTTGGGCTGGTCGGTCGAGAGGCGAACGCCATCGCGGCGGGGAAGAAGCCCCTCTCGAGCATGAGCCCGACGATCATCCTTGAGGAGGGTAAGGTGCGGGGGATGATCGGCGCGTCGGGTGGACCCACGATCATCACGGGCACCCTGCAGGTCGCCTTAACGTTAATCCACACGCACGCGAAGCGTGGAGACGTGGCGGGGGCGGTTGTCGCGCCTCGTGTCCATCATCAATGGACCCCGAACTACATCCTCTATGATGGGGGCTTTAAGCCTGAGACGATCAAGGCGCTCGAGGCGCGTGGACACACGGTGAAGCCTTGGGGTCGCTTCACCTCAGTCCAAGCCCTATGGGTGTATGACCCACTCAAGGCAGGTGAGGCTCCGCTGATCATCGGGGCGTCCGACCCTGCCAAGCTGGGTAAGCCCGCGTCAGTGCGCTGAGCGTGGCGGGTCGCGCTACTCGAGCTCTTCCCACTGGTTGGGTTGACCGTCCCCTGTCGTGTCGATCCCCCTGCGGACGATTCGGCCTTCTTTAAAGTAAAAGAAGGTCTCTTTTTTCCCGTCTCCGTCTTGGTCACTTTCTAAGTAGTTCACGCCAGTCTGCTTGTACTCTTTCAGCGTGAGGGTGGCGTTGGCGGTCTTCCCTCGGTTTGTTAACAGCTCTTTACGGACCACCTTGTTGCCCTCGTAATAGCAGATCATGTCGACTCGACCGTCAAAGTCCATGTCCATCTCGTCTCGCTCGACGGCGCCTGTCTCAGTATAGAAGCGCGCGAGGTCTTTTCGACCATCAAAGTTCAGGTCAAACTCCTTGCGCGCGAGCACTTTTTTACCATCGACGAGCTTGTAATGTCTCCACGCGTCAGACCTCCCATCCCCGTTCACGTCAAAGGGCTGGACGGTGTCTACAGAGGGTCGCTTTGGGAGCGGTTTCTTAGTCTCGACCTTTTGAGTGCAGGCCACCAAGAGCCCAGCGCTCAGGAGGAGCGCGCTCACCGCGCCGAGAGATGAGGGGAGTGTCATAGTCTTTACGCCTCGTGCTAATGCGGGTCACAATGTAGTGCCTCGCTCGTTAGTGAGTCAAGCCTGTGAGGAGCCAAAGGAGGCGATCTAAGCGGAGGGAAGTTGTTAGATTCCTCGCTTCGCGTTGTCTTTTAAGTGTGAGTCACTATAATATCGCCACGCGCGGACCCGCGCTAGAGTTGACCCCAAAGTGAGAGCATTCATCGCATGAGCACAGCCCACGTTAGAAATTTCGCCATCATCGCCCATATCGATCATGGTAAGTCCACCTTAGCGGATCGAATCTTAGGGCTCACGGGGAGCGTCTCAGAGCGTGAGCATATGGATCAGCTCCTCGACTCGATGGACCTTGAGCGTGAGCGTGGGATCACCATCAAGTCCCAAGCAGTGCGCATCCCTTACCGCGCCAATGACGGAGAGCTCTATGAGTTTAACCTCATCGACACCCCAGGGCACGTCGACTTCACCTATGAGGTCTCACGGAGCTTGGCGGCCTGTGATGGGGCGATCTTGGTCGTAGACGCCTCGCAGGGGGTCGAGGCGCAGACGCTCGCGAACGTCTACCTCGCCCTCGACAATGACCTAGAGATCCTCCCTGTTCTAAACAAGATCGACCTGCCCGCGGCCGACCCTCAGCGCGTGAAGGATGAGATCGAGGACATCATTGGGCTCGACGCGAGCGAGGCGATTGAGATCTCCGCTAAGAGCGGGCTGGGGGTCCCTGATGTCCTCGAGGCGATCGTCCAGCGTCTCCCTGCGCCCGAAGACCATGAGGCTGACCCGCTCCGCGCGCTCATCTTTGACTCGTGGTACGACACCTACCGTGGCGTGATCGTCCTCGTCCGTATCGTCGATGGTGAGGTGAAGAAGGGGAGCAAGATCCACATGAAGGCGGTCGGCGAGAGCTATGACGTCCTTGAGGTGGGGGTCTTCACCCCTAAGGCCAAGCAGGTCGACCACCTCAAGTCAGGGGACGTAGGCTTTATTATCGCGAACATCAAAGACGTACGGCACGCCCAGGTGGGTGACACGATCGTTGATCGAAAGATGCGAGAGGAGCTGAGCCCGCTCCCTGGGTTTAAGCCCGTGATCCCAGTCGTCTTTAGTGGCCTGTTCCCTGTCGTCCCTGCAGACTATGATGAGCTCCGTGAGGCGCTGGAGAAACTCCAGCTTAATGACGCGGCGTTCCACTTCGAGCCTGAGACCTCGGCGGCCCTCGGCTTTGGGTTCCGCTGTGGTTTCCTCGGCCTGCTTCACCTTGAGATCATTCAAGAGCGCCTCGAGCGAGAGTTCAACATGGACCTCATCACGACCGCGCCTACCGTGGTCTATCAGGTCCACACCACCGACGGGAAGATGATCAACGTCGACAACCCCTCCCTGCTCCCTGACCCCGCTGAGATCGACTTTATTGAGGAGCCGGTCATTAAGTCGACGATCCACATCCCGTCACAGTTCTGTGGGGTGGTCTTAAAGCTCTGCGAGGAGCGACGTGGGACTCAGATCGAGCTCAAGTATGTAGGCACAGATCGCATGATGGTGGTCTACCATCTCCCGCTCGCTGAGGTGGTCTTTGACTTCTTCGATCGCCTCAAGAGCGTGACGCGAGGCTACGGGAGCTTTGAGTACGAGGTGGACGGCTACCTCACCTCTAATCTTGTCAAGCTCGACATCAAGCTCAACGGTGAGAACGTCGACGCCCTCTCGATCATCGTCCACCGCGAGAAGGCCTATCAGCGTGGTAAAGAGCTCTGTGAGCGCCTCCGTAAGGTGATTGATCGCCAACAATATGACGTCGCGATCCAGGCCGCGATCGGCACGAAGATCATCTCTCGTGAGACGGTCAAGGCGCTCCGTAAGGACGTCACCGCTAAGTGCTATGGGGGGGACATCTCTCGTAAGCGCAAGCTCTTAGAGAAGCAAAAGGCAGGGAAGAAACGCATGAAGCAGGTCGGTAACGTAGAGGTCTCACAAGAGGCCTTCCTCGCAGTGTTAAAGGTTGACTAAGCGCGTGTCCGACTCCCCTCAGAAGCCTAAGGGCGACGTAACCGAACCTCGACCCCTAAAGCGACGCCTCAAGGCGGCGCGAGACCTCATTAAGGTCGGGTCACGCTACTTAAAGAAATACGGCGCGCACCTCGACCCAGAGGTGCTCACGGCGCTCGAGGGTCGCTTAAGTGAGCTGAGCGCTCGGGTTGAGCGAGGGAGCCAACAGCTCAAAGAGGGCGCAGACGGGCCCTCAGTCGAGCCTACTGAGGAGCAAATCGAGGGAGACCTAGAGGCGCTCACCCAACACCTCGAGCCTCACCTGAAGTCCCCTGCGCGCGAGTCGGTAGAGTCCTTCGCGGTCGCGATCGGCGTAGCGCTCCTGCTTAGGATTTTCTGCTTCGAGGCCTTCACGATCCCAACGGGCTCGATGATCCCCTCGCTGGCGGTCGGTGACTTTATCTTCGTCAATAAGCTCGCCTATGCGCTCTGGAACCCGCTCGCCGGTGAGGCGAGCCTCCGCTGGAGTGAGCCAGCGCGAGGAGACATGATCGTCTTTGACTACCCTTGCGAGTCCAAGGACTATATTAAGCGCGTCGTGGCGACCGAGGGGGACGTGGTCGAGGTGACGCAAGGCGGTTACCTCAAGGTCAATGGAGCGTGGTCGCAAGAGCAACCGAAGGGCGCCTTTGAAGAGTACAGCTACTTCGAGTCTGACCCCCGCTCACAGCGCTATGGGCTCAAGTCCTTTGAGGTCAGCGTCCCACGCGAGGGAGAGAGGCTCCATTTTAACGTCCTGCGAAGCACTCCTGAGCGAGATGACTTCCACTTTAGGGGGGAGCGGGCCCCCTTTGACTGGGATCAGCGACCTTGGCTCTCAAGAGAGGTGAAGCCCTTCGATCACACAGGCTCACCGCCCTATTACGTGTGTCTCCGTAACCAAGAGAACCTCCCCGCTCCGCCTGTCCCTTTCCCATGGAAGGTCCCGAAGGGTCATGTCTTTGTTATGGGCGACAACCGTGACAACTCCTATGACTCTCGCTTTTGGGGCTTCGTCTCCCACGACAGGATCAAGGGGCGCGCTGGGGTGATTTGGCTCAGCCTGAACCACGGCGAAGACGCCCCAAGTAAGGTCAGGTGGGAGCGCCTCTTTAGCCCACTTCATCAAAGCACAGACGACTAGAGGTCTATATGCGAGGGTCGATTATCTCAGCGCTTGTGTGCGCCTGTATCTTAGCGTCCTCTGTCGTGTTAGACGGGGGGCTCTTGGCCAACCCTAGCTCAAGCGCTCCACCCGCTCCCCAAGCGCTCCAGCCTGCCTCAGCCGAGGCGCGCTATGTGTTCTCACTTGACCTGGACGGGGACGGCGAAGATGAGCTGTTGCGCGTGATTGATGATCAGCTGGTCGCTCACAAGATCAGCCAAGGGGCCTTGAGCGCCCCGCTGTGGTCGGTGAAGGGACCAGGGCAAGCGCACTTGATCTCGAGTGATCGCTCAACGGGCGCCCTCAGGGTCTTTGTCGCGTGGGGCGTAGGGCCAGGGATGCTTAAGCGACCCTTGTCGCTCACAGAGCTCAACCCGAAGACAGGCGCTCAGCGCTTACTGTGGCGACATGAGGGGCCACGCGCTCAGGCCGTCCACCTCAAGGCTGTGCCGACCAACCAAGGTTTAACGCTCCGCGTCGCTCACTTTATCAGTAAGTATCAAACACGCGCGTTGAGCTTGAGTGGCCTCGCCCTCACAGGCGCCTGGGGAGCTCAGCGCCTCGAACAGCTCCAGTCGGGCCCTGCGCTCCCGCTGACCGCTAAGACCTCTCGCGAGCTCAGGATGGGGACGAGCTGGGCTTATGCGGATGTGGATGGAGATGGTGTGGAAGAGGAGATCGTCGGCCGAGTGTATGGAGATAAAAAGGGGGAGTACGGAGAGCTGAGCCTCTATCGAGAGGGGGGCGCGGAGGCGCAGGTGATCCCCACAGAGCGTGGCGTGAAGGCGGTCTATTGGGCTCAGTGGGGTGGAGATGAGGGGCGAGGCGCGGTCTACTGGAGCGATGGGTGGGTCGCAGAATACGGCAAAAAAGCGCGCGCTCGGCTGAAGCGACTCAGGTGGAGAGAGGGTCGAGCGACGGTTGAGCTGATCGCCTCTTCTAAGGCTGACTTTACCTTCTTTGAGCTCTGGACACACCCGAGGCCTGGCGCGGGCGCTACGCGCGCGCCTCTGCTGTTCGCGCGAGGTAACAAGACCCTGAACCTCATCACGCCACAAGCGGAGGGCCCTTGGCGCGTGACCTCGGTCGCGTCGCTCCCCCCTGTGGTCAACGCGACCGTGCTCTACGCAGAGGGCGCGTGGTGGGTCGCGCTCCCGATCCCAAGACAAGCGCTCCAGTTAAAGCGGATCACCCACCCGCTCCTCAACACAGAGGGGGGCGGGGACCTCAGCCCATGAGCAGGGCGCTCGGCGTAGATTACGGGCAACGGCGTGTAGGGCTCGCGTTAAGCGACCGAGACCGGCTCATCGCTCAAGCGTATGAGACCCTCCCTAATGCGGGGAAATTGAGCGTCTTAGTGGAGGGGCTCTGTGCGATTATTGAGCGGGAAGAGGTCGGGCATGTTGTGGTGGGGTGGCCTCTCCGCCTGAACGGCAAGGAGGGGCTCCAGACTCGGAAGGTCGCCCGCCTGATTGAGGCGCTCAGCGCCCGTACAGCGGTGCCGATCTCACGCTGGGATGAGCGACTGAGCACCGCCTCCGCTGAGCGCTCGCTGATCGAGGGTCGCGTCGGCCGTGAGGGCCGTCGATCGCATGTCGACCAGCTCGCGGCCTGCTTTATTCTTCAAGGATGGCTTGACGCGCAACGTAGCGCTGAGCCTTCATAGAGGGGGCGCTCATGGGCGAGCGCCTACCTAGACACCCCTCTCCTAAGTTGAGCCTACGATGAGCAAAGATTTAAAATCTCCTCCTGCGCCTGCGGGTGACCTACAGGGCGCGACGAGCGCTCAAGAGCCCCCTCGGCGGATCGTGATCGAGTTTAAGGGGGTCTCTCAAGAGGTGATCCGTCAGGTGTGGGAGCAGCTTAAGGCAGGTGAGCAACCCGAGGGCCCAGCCTTCATCCTCGCGCGCTCCCTCGCCGACCACCCGCACTGGTTTGGGTTCTTTGAGACGATCGGGCTCTTTGAGGGGGATCATGTCGCCTATCCCGGAGACGTCGACCCCTTCCTGCACGTGAACCTACACCTCTTGATTGGGTTACAGATCTTAAACGAACAGCCCTCAGAGGCTCGCTCTTTTTATCAGGCGCGAGAGCAGAGGGGTGAGGCGCCTCATGAGGTGATCCACGTCATGATGAGCGCCTTCCAGCGACACCTCGCTTGGACCGCGATGAACGCGGGCCCTGAAGGTCAGTTTGACATGGAGGCCTACGCTGAGACCTTGAGGGCGCTGAAGCCCCTCAACCGTGAGCAGATGTGGCAACGCCTTGGTCACAGCGAGCCCCCAGCCTTACACCCAGAAGCCCAAGAGCTGTTCTGAGATGGAGGAGATGAGATGAGCGAAGGGAAGCCTACACAAGGCGCTGAGCGCCGTTACAGTGGCTGTCTTGTGATGCTGTTGATCGCCATCATACTTGGGGGGCTGTTCTATGGGATCCTGTGGGGGTTACAGGGGGCCTACCTTGGAGAGCTGAGCCCGAATCAAGCCCGCCCATCACTTGACCCCCCGCCTACATCACCCTCAGGAGCGAAGCCATGACCCAAGCCGAGTGGGCGAAGAGAGCCCAACAGCACTACACCCCTAATTATCGACCCGCGCCTGTGGTGTTTACCCATGGAGAGGGCTGTCACCTATATGACAAAGAGGGCGCCCGTTACCTTGACTTCGCGGCGGGGATCGCGGTCTGCGCCTTGGGTCACAACCACCCTGAGCTGACCCGAGCGATCAGCGAGCAGGCTCGTAAGCTGCTCCATGTGAGCAACCTCTACCTCACCGAGCCTGCGGTCGAGCTCGCAGAGGCGCTCTGTGAGCGCTCATTCGCGGATCAAGTGTTCTTCTGTAACAGTGGCGCCGAGGCGAACGAAGCGGCGCTTAAGATGGCGCGTCGCTATATGCGCCTCGTGAAGGGTGAAGATCGCTATGAGATCATCTGTGCGACGCAGAGCTTTCATGGTCGGACCTGGGCGGCGATCAGCGCGACGGGTCAGCCCAAGTACCATGAGGGCTTCGCTCCGCTCGTGCCTGGCTTCCTCCACGTCCCATATAATGACCTCAGCGCGATCGAGGAGGTGATCGGCCCAAAGACCTGCGCGGTCTTTATCGAGCCAATTCAAGGTGAGGGAGGCGTGATCGTCCCAGACGCGGGCTACCTTAAAGGGCTACGGGCCCTCTGTGACCAGCACGGGATCCTGCTCATCTTTGATGAGGTCCAGACGGGGGTGGGCCGAACAGGTCGCTGGTTCGCACACCAATGGGAGGGCGTCACCCCTGACATTATGTCGCTCGCGAAGGGGCTCGGGGGTGGCGTCCCGATCGGCGCCACGCTCTGTACGAAGGAGGCGGGTCAGGGCTTCGCGCCCGGCGCGCACGCGACCACCTTTGGAGGCAACCCGCTCGCGACGAGGGCAGGTTTAACGGTCCTGCAGGTGCTGGAGCGTGAGGGCTATATCGAGCACGCGGAGCAGATGGGGGAGCGCCTAGGGGCGTCTTTTGAGGCCCTCGTACAGGCCCACCCAAAGCTCCTGACAGGGCACCGTGGGCGAGGTCTATTGAGGGGGCTTGTGGTCGCGGACGGCGTGGATAGAGCGACGATCGTGGCGCAGGCCCGCGACAAGGGGCTCTTGGTGACCAACGCGGGGAGCGACACCCTCCGCTTTAGCCCACCGCTGATCGTTGGGCCCGCGCACATCGAGCGCGCCTGTGAGGTGATGGATGAGGTGCTCTCAGCGCACTCAGCTTAACCTAGCCTCCACGCTCCCTCCATCGCGAGCTGATCACGGGCGGTCCTGACCTCAAAGTGTGCGTCACGTAGCCCCTCTGCCTCATGCTCAGGGCAGAGCGTCAGCGTTGGTGTGCTTGGGAGCTCAATAGGTCGCTTAAAGTGCACCTGAAGTGACCCCACGCTCGCGTCTTGTGCTGAGGGGGTCGCGTAAGAGAGTGAGCGGGCGAGCGACCACATCCCGTGCATAATGGGTCGCTTGAAGCCAAAGAGGCGCGCGCTCCATGGGTAGAGGTGGATCGGGTTGCGGTCCCTCGCGATCGGAGCGTAGCGACGGCCCATGTCCGCGCCAAGCGGGAGGGGGAGAGGCGCTGAGGCCCCTTGCTGTGTGCTTAAGGCGACCTGGGGCGCTCTAGGTTGAGCGCGCTGGGCTTGGATCGCCTCTTGGTCGGGCAAATGAGCTTTAAACGCGGTGGTTCGACCCATCCACAGCGCTTGATCACGGCGAGCCTGAGTAGAGATCACCGTGTGAAGGTCGATCGTGACCCCCCTTGGCCTCCACTCGGTCTCACCAAACCAGACGCGAACCCACAGGGGGGTGTCAAGGGGGAGCGCCTCTTGAGCGGTGATCTCATTTGAGGCGTGGACAAGCCCAAGCGGGCTGATCGGGAAGTGTTCGCCGAGCAAAAGAAAGCTCTGGGCGTGCGCCGCGCAGACCTGACCCACCGTCAGCGGAGCGACGAGCGCGCCGTCTTGTTGCCATTCACAGATCTCAAGGTAGCTCTTGAGCCACTCTGAGGTGAGCGTAAGTGGGGCGCCTATCCCCCTCTTTTGGATACGCTCATCACGCTTTAAACCCACCCTACGCTTCAGGAGAGCGCTGAGATAGAGCGACCCGAGTGAGGGGAGCGAGGGGCGCTCCTCGAGCGGGCAACCTGGTGGTGGCTCGGCGGGGGTGAGCGCTTGGTCAAAAAGCGGTGTGCTCATATGGACCTCCTCTGTCTTATTATGGCCTAACACGTCATCATCTCAAGCGTGACGCCAAGGCGCTGTCAAGCACCTAAGTGAGCGCGTAGACGAGATGAACATGACAGGTAAAAATAGCTTTGACGCTCTGCTTAACTTCGGTTATAGAATGGAGCACCAAGCGCGGGGTTAACTCAGTTGGTAGAGTGTCAGCTTCCCAAGCTGAATGTCGCGGGTTCGAGTCCCGTACCCCGCTCTCTTGAGCGCCCCTTGCCTTTACCTAAAGGCGAGGGGTTTTTCGTTAGTTGTGTACACGATGGGATATGCGCTGTGGGAGCACAGGCCACCACGACCCCAGCCAGAGCCGACGCGCCGAATGAGGCGCTTAAGGCGCACCTTGATCTTCTCTTAGCGCGTCATGGGAGAGGCGCCCAGCTCGCCCAAGAGCTGACGAGCTCAATTAAGCTGGAGACAATCAGGACCTCTGAGCTCAGAGGCGAGCCCCTCGCGCTGGAGTCAACACCAGTGAGCGTCCCAGTGAGCGTCTCACAGGTGGAGAGAGAGGGCGCGTTTGGGTTGAGGCCGTCTCAGGCGAGCTTGAGCTTTGAGCCGGACTTTCAGCTAGGGCGTGGGGTGCCGAGCGCTGACTTTGCCTTGCTCGACACGCTTGGAGAGGGGGGGATGGGGAAGGTGTACTTAGGGAGCCAGGCGAGCCTCGGGAGGGAGGTGGCGCTGAAGGTGTCTAAGGCTGACCCAAACGACCCGAGCCAGCTCGCTCAGGTCTACCATGAGGCTCAGATCACCGCGGCGCTCGACCACCCGAACATCTTACCGCTCTACATGCTCGCCCAAGATGAGCAGGGTCGGCCAGTTCAGGTGATGAAGCGGATCCAAGGGACGACCTGGGCCGACCTGATCGAGGAGCCTCAGCATGAGCTATGGGCAGATCTGCTCACGAGCGCGGAAGACAGCCATCTGCATGTCCATCTCGAGCTCCTCGCGCAGGTCTCACTCGCGGTCGCCTATGCACATGACCGAGGTGTGATCCACCGCGACCTCAAGCCCGAGAACGTGATGATCGGTCGCTTAGGTGAGGTCTACGTCTTAGACTGGGGGGTTGCGATCTCGCTTCGTGACCTAGAGAGGCCACGAGAGGAGCGGGTCTTTATCGCCCAAGAGCGATGTGGGCTCGCGACCTTGCTGGTGGGGACACCTGTCTATATGGCGCCAGAGATGGGGCGACCTGAGCGTGGTCAACTGAGCACGAGCGCGGACGTCTACCTCCTTGGGGCGATCTTGTATGAGCTGCTCTGTGGCCACCCGATCCGCTTAGGGGATGACATCAACGTGATCTTTGACATGATCATGCGCGGAGATGAGCCCCCTATCCCCGCACACTTAAGCGAGGAGTTTAAGACCTTACTTCAGGTCTCTTTGTGCGCTGACCCGAGCCAGAGGCTCTCAGACGCGCAGAGCTTTAGGCGCCTCTTAATTCACGCGACGCGCACCGACCGCGCTGACCAGCTCCGACAGCGGGCCGATGAGTCGAGGGTCGCGTTAGGTCAGCTCCTCGCTGGCGACCCGCTCCGTGATGAGGGCGCGCTGTTTGACCTATATGACGAGGCGAGGCTTGACTACCGCTCAAGCCTCGAGATGTGGCCAAGCTCGACCTTAGCTCGGAGCGGACTGGATCTACTGCACTCGCTCTTTACGGAGTACTTGATCCGTGACGGAGAGCTTGACGTCGCGAGGCGGACGATCGCGAAGCTGAGTGAGCCGAACCCCATTTTAATGTCTCAGCTAGAGGTCGCAGAGCAGAGCAGGGCTCACGAGCGCGCACAGCACGCGAAGCTGAGGCGCTGGCATCGCCACAATGACATCCAACAGTCTCACCCGCTCCGGGTCATCGTCTCGGTGGTTGGGCTCGTGGTGTTCGGCTTTGGAGCGCTGATCTTAGAGCTCTTACAAGGGTGGGGAGCGCTTGAGGTTAGCCCTAAGGGTGAGGTGATGATCTCCCTTATCCTGTCGTTGATCGCCTTCCTCGCGATTGGGGTCTTTACCCTTAAGAGGAGGCAGGTGCTCCGTGAGGCGAACCTCGTTTTTAGTCGCTTTGTGGGCTACCTCGCGCTCATCTCCATGATCGCGGCCTTTCAGCGCTATGTGAGCTGGCAGATTGGCCTAAGCTCAGCTCAGCTCCTACTTCAAGAGATGTCGCTTATCGCGCTGGGGTGCTTTGGCCTCAGCGCCATCGCGGGGCAACAGCACTTCATTGTGGGCGGGGTCGGCTTTGTGATCGCGGCGATCGCCTCTGTGCTCTTCCCGTGGCTCACGAAGGGAGCCTACGCGGTCGCGATGATCGTGGTCTGGCTCAGCGCGCTCCTCTGGACCAAGAGTGAGCGTGATGCACCGAGTACGCGTTAGCTTCCAACTGCTTGCGTCAGACATGTCATTCACTCATGATGAGCGCCGTTGAAATAGGAGCGCTTTTATGAGTTGTATACGTATCATCACGCTCATTGGTATCATGTTCATCCTGGGGGGAGGGTGCTTGAGGAGAGGAGCACAGTCAGCAGGTGACGCTCAACCGAATGTTGCAGGTGAAGAGGGTGGTATGACCGCAGGTCAAGAGACTAGCTCGCCCGTAAATATGTGCTCTGCTGGGCTTGGGATCTGCTTCACTTATGGTGAATTGATGGTCAGAGGAGGCCAAGAGATCTGTGACGCTGAGCCTCTCCCCTCTTCAGTTGAGCGTTGTGGGACTGGGCTAGATGAAGACTGCGATGGGGTCATCAACGAGGGCTTCCCGAGGTATGGACAAAACTGTGATGATAAAGATGAGCTTGGTAACTCAATCTATGGCTCCTTCGATTGTAGTGAAGACCGCTTGTCTCTCGTCTGTAAGGTCACCGACAACACCTGTGATGGGATCGATAACGACGCTGATGGTAGGGTCGATGAGGGCTATTTAACACAGTCGATCGACTGCCCAGCGGGCTCATGTGCACCTCAGGGTTTTTTGAGATGTATCGGGGCTGCGCTGATCTCAACCTGCCAGCCTTTGAGTGCTCAAGAGGGTAGCCCTGAGCTCTGTGATGGTTTTGATAATGACTGTGATGGGATCGTAGATGAAGATCAGTTGGTTGTGTCGATCTTGTGTGGTGTTGGGGAGTGCCAAGCGGAGGGTCGAAGAGTGTGCATAAATGGAGCCTTTCAAGATGTGTGCACCATGGGGGTCCCTCAGGAGGAGGCTTGTAATGAGGCAGGTACACCTCCCGCCGATGAGGACTGTGATGGACGCGTTAATGAAGGTTTTCAATTTTCGATGTGCCCGGTTTGTTCACCTGGCACGACTCCAAGCGTCGAGCAGTGTGATGGGCTTGATAATGACTGTGATGGGTACACCGATGAGGACCTGCTCAACGCCTGTGGGTTCTGTGGTTTAAA
>Ga0181593_10000725_pt1 | contig 29106 bp, 27 predicted proteins | sample 071ome_19_FD_133756 | JGI IMG/M metagenome (GOLD analysis project Ga0181593, IMG submission 133756) | Coastal salt marsh microbial communities from the Groves Creek Marsh, Skidaway Island, Georgia - 071413AT metaG (megahit assembly) | ecosystem: Environmental > Aquatic > Marine > Intertidal...
ACACCAGCCGCTTCCAGCGCCGCGACCGTGTCACCGCCGCCGGCCACACTTAGAAGACCCTTCTCTTGTGTCAAATGCGCAACTTTCTGCGCCGCGCCGATGGTGCCGGCGTCAAAGGGCTTGATCTCGAAAGCCCCCAGTGGTCCGTTCCACAGGACCGTTTTACAGGTATCCAGGATGTCCCCCAGCCGGGCAATGCTGACCGGTCCTACATCGAGGATCATCATCCCGTCCGGCACAGACTCCACGGTTGTGGTTTCCGCAGGCGCACCCTCCTTAAATTCGGGCGCCATCACCACATCCGTGGGCAGGATAATTTCGCAACCGGCCTCTTTGGCGCGGGCGCGGACATCGGCGACAGTGGAAATCATGTCGTCTTCCACCAAGGATGTGCCGACGGAATATCCATCCGCCAACAAAAACGTATTGGCCATGGCCCCACCGATCACCAGATAGTCCACCTTGGCCGTAAGATTCTCCAGCACCGACAGCTTGGTGGAGATTTTGCTGCCCCCGATGATGGCCGCAGCGGGCCGGGCCGGCGATTCCAGGGCCCCGATCAGCGCGTTGATTTCTTTCTCCATCAACCGGCCGGCGGCGGACGGCAAAAGATTGGCGACACCCTCCACTGAGGCGTGGGCCCGGTGCGCACAGGAAAAGGCATCATCCAGATAGATATCCGCCAATCCGGCCAGATGCTTGGCGAAATCAGCGTCGTTCTGTTCCTCGCCCGGATAAAAGCGCAGGTTCTCGATCATCAGAAGCTCACCCGCCTGAACCTCCGCGGCTGCTTTCCTGACCTCGTCCAAATCGGTCGCGCCGCAAAAGGACACTTTCGCGTTCGGCACATAAGACCGAACCACCGCCGTCAGAGGTTCCAAGGACAAGTCGGCAACCACTTCACCCTTGGGCCGACCCATATGACTGGCGACAACGACGCCGGCGCCCTTGTCGATAAGTTCGGTCAGGGTGCCCGCCGCCTCGCGAATCCGCGCATCGTTGGCAACCGCACCATTTTTCATAGGTACATTAAAGTCTACACGCACCAGCACCCGTTTGCCGGCAACATCCAATTGATCAAGCGTTCGTAAAATTCCCATCAGCCCACAATGTTTCGTTGTTTTCGGTGGCCGAGTCCTAGCCAATGACGGCCCCTATTGCACACAAAAAAAGCGGCCTGACCCGAAGGTCAAGCCGCGAACCGGTAATCCCCAACCGGCGCTCACATGGGGGAAGAGCGGCCCGTTTCGGGATCACCTCTGGGGTAAACTGTTGTCGGAAAGCTGAATGGCGGCCGCGCCCAGGATCGGCCCTTTCGCCGGGTTCTGCAGAAAGACGGCGCATCCTTGCTTATCATGGCCTTTCAACGCCAGCGGCGGCACGGTGAACTTAACGGCTTTGCCGTGCCAGTCGCCGATGTGGCGCAATTCCCGGACCACGTTGAAATTTTTAATCACCCGGCCCCGGTTCTCGCCCCGCTTCACCTTTGTCGTATGCTCCGGGTCAAAAAACGCCAGCCAGACGGAGGCGTCAACGGGATGACTGGATTGGCCGATGGTCACCGTCAACCCACCGGCCTTCGTACGATTTATCCGGATCGGCGTATCCAATCGCTGAGCGGTCTGCTTGATGGCTTGGCGTATGCTTCCGGCGTCAGACCCGGTGGTCTCGATCATGCCATGGACCACCATCTGCGGCGTATAGACGAATGACTTTTTGAAGGCCTGGGCATAGCCGCGCTGGCGTTTGCTATAGGCCTTCTTAGCGTACGGGTCCGCCCAGCCGATATAATCCCAATAGTCGACGTGGAAGGACAGGCCCAAGATGCCCGGTTCCGCGGTCAATTCGCCCAGAAGCGCATCCGCCGGCGGACAGGACGAACAACCCTGTGATGTAAAAAGCTCAATGACCGTCAGGCCCTTGGGTTCTGCATCCGCAGAAACAGGTGTTCCCAGCACCCACCCCCCCAATGCGAGGGCGGCGAACAGGGATAGGGCTTTGTTCCGTAAACTTCTCATACGTCACACTTAGCCCATGCACAGTTCACGGACCAATCAAATGCCGGTGATGGCGTGAAATCAGTCCGGATTACGCCGCTTTCAGGCTGCGCAGCACGTACTGCAGGATACCGCCGTGGCGGAAGTATTCTACTTCGTCCGCCGTATCGATGCGGCAGAGAAGCTTGATATCTTCCGTCGAGCCATCCGCCCGGGTGATCTTGCAGTCCACGTCCATGCGCGGCTGAATACCATCGGCGATGCCGGTGATATCGAACATCTCCGTGCCGTCCAGGTTCAAAGTCTTACGGCTTTGGCCGTCCTTGAACTGCAACGGCAGCACGCCCATCCCCACCAGGTTGGACCGGTGAATCCGCTCGAAGCTCTCGACGATCACCGCTTTGACGCCCAGCAGGTTGGTGCCCTTGGCCGCCCAGTCACGGGACGAACCGGTGCCGTATTCCTTGCCGCCGATGATCACCAGCGGCACGCCGTCTGCGGCATATTTCATCGCCGCGTCATAGATCGGCATCTCTTCACCGCTCGGATGGTGAATGGTCACGCCGCCTTCGGTGCCCGGCGCCATCTCGTTGCGGATACGGATATTGGCGAAGGTGCCGCGCATCATCACTTCGTGGTTGCCGCGCCGCGAGCCGTAGGAGTTGAACTCCGCCTGACGCACCTGACGCTCGTTCAGATAGGTGCCGGCGGGACTGTCCGCCTTGATCGCGCCGGCCGGGGAGATGTGATCGGTGGTGACCGAGTCCCCCAGGATCGCCAGTTCGCGCGCGCCGTTGATGTCGGCGAAATCGCCCGGCTCTTCCTCCATGCCGTCGAAGAAGCTCGGATACTTCACATACGTAGAAGAGTCCTGCCAGCTATAGGTATCGCTGCCGCCGGATTTCTTCTTGATGGCCTGCCACTGATCCGGGCCCTGCCAGACATCGTCGCCATAGCGGCTAGCGAACATTTCCGGCGTCACCGAGCTGCGGATGGCGTCCTGGACTTCCTGGTTGGTGGGCCAGATGTCTTTCAGGTACACCGGGTTGCCCTCATCGTCTTCACCCAGGGGATCATTGTAGAGATCCACCTTCATGGAGCCGGCCAGCGCATAGGCGACGACAAGCGGCGGGGACGCCAGATAGTTGGTTTTGACCTGGGCATGCACCCGGCCTTCGAAGTTCCGGTTGCCGGAGAGAACGGCACACACGGTCAAGTCGCCGTCATCCACCGCGTCCGCGACGGGGCGTGGCAGCGGACCGGAGTTACCGATACACGTGGTGCAGCCATAGCCCACCGTGTTGAAGCCCAGCGTGTCCAGATGATCCTGCAGGCCGGCCTTTTCCAGATAGTCGGTGACCACCTTGGAGCCGGGCGCGAGGGAGGTTTTCACCCACGGTTTGACCTTGAGGCCCTTGGCCACGGCGTTGCGGGCGACCAGACCGGCGCCCAACAGCACCGACGGGTTGGACGTGTTGGTGCAGCTGGTGATCGCCGCGATCACCACGTCGCCGTCTTTGACGTCGTAATCGCCGTCATCGATGTGAACCGGGCCCTTGCCGGCGCCCACGGCCTTGACCGCCTCATCAAACGCCGGGGCGGCTTTGGACAGCGGCACCCGGTCCTGCGGACGCTTCGGTCCGGCCAGGGACGGCTCCACGGTCGAAATATCCAGTTCCAGCGTGTCGGTGAACACCGGGTCCGGGCTGGACGCATCCCGCCACATGCCCTGTTCCTTGGCATAGGCCTCCACGAGGGCGATCCGGTCATCCGCGCGGGAGGTGAATTTCAGATAATTGATGGTTTCCTGATCGATCGGGAAGATGCCACAGGTCGCGCCGTATTCGGGGGCCATGTTGGCCAGCGTCGCCCGGTCGGGCAGGCTCAGGCTGTCGAGGGCCGGTCCATAGAATTCCACGAACTTGCCGACCACGCCCTTAGCGCGCAGCATCTGTACAACGGTGAGCACCAGATCGGTCGCCGTGGTGCCTTCCTTCATCGCGCCCGTCAATTTAAAGCCGATGACTTCGGGGATCAGCATGGAGATGGGCTGGCCGAGCATGGCCGCCTCCGCCTCGATGCCGCCGACGCCCCAGCCCAGGACCGCCAGGCCGTTGACCATGGTGGTGTGGCTGTCGGTGCCGACCAGCGTATCGGGGTAAGCAACGGTCGCGCCGCCCTCTTCCGCCGTCCAGATGGTTTGCGACAGGAATTCCAGGTTCACCTGGTGGCAAATGCCGGTGCCCGGCGGCACCACGCGGAAATTGTCGAAGGAGCTCGCACCCCAGGCCAGGAACTCATAACGCTCATTGTTGCGCTCAAACTCCAAATCCACGTTCGCCTTGAACGCATCGTCATTGCCGAAATGGTCAATCATCACCGAGTGGTCGATGACCAGATCGACCGGGCTCAGCGGATTAATTTTCTGCGGATCGCCGCCTAGCTCCACCATGGCTTCGCGCATGGCCGCCAGATCGACCACCGCCGGCACGCCGGTAAAATCCTGCAGCAGGACCCGGGCCGGGCGGTAAGCGATTTCCCGGTCGGAACGCTTGTCCTTCAGCCACTCGGCGACTGCTTTCACGTCGTCGGTGGTGACCGAAGAGCCATCTTCGTAGCGCAGCAGATTTTCCAGGAGGATTTTCAGAGAGAACGGCAGCTGGGAGACATCGCCCAACCCGGCCTCGGACGCGGCTTTCAGGCTGAAATAATCATAAGACTTACCGCCGACGTTCAAAGAGCGGCGTGTTTTAAGGCTGTCATGGCCGGTGACGGGCATGGGCTTCCTCCATGGGTCTGCAGACAAGGTGAGAATTCTTGATTATGGGGGCATTAGGTACACTGCCCGTGGGTATTTTTAAAGCCAATATAATCACAATTTGGCCCCTTTTTAGACACATTCCCGTGGCGTAATGGATACTGATCAGGCCTCCTGATTAAGAGAGAACCCCTCTCTCTTACCCCCCTATAGGCAGACTGACTGCCAAACTTAATGGCTGGAATGACTCCGCTGACATTCCAGCCGCTTTTTTTTGCCCGCCCATTCAAGTAAGTTCCCGCAACTTCTCAAGGTTTTGAAATCTGCGGGAACCATGACCACACTCAGCGGCACCGGCCTGACCTGCCTTCGGGGCGAACGGATCGTTTTTCGCGATCTGTCGTTCAGCGTGGCCGAAGGAGAGACGCTCTGCCTCCGGGGCTCCAACGGCAGCGGCAAGTCCACATTATTGAGATTGATGGCCGGGCTGCTGAAGCCCATGGCGGGGCAAATCCGCTGGAACCGGGAAAATGTCGCCGACGATTGGGATGAGTATCACGCCCTGATCCATTATGTCGGCCACAAGGACGCCATCAAAACCGCGCTCAGCGTCCGGGAGAATTTGCAGTTCTGGGCCGACATGCGCCAGATCGACGCGGAAAAGCAGAGCATCGACAAAGCGCTGGAGACCTTCGCTATCAGCCACCTGGCCCATTTGCCGGCCCGTTATCTGTCGGCCGGACAGTCCCGGCGGCTCAATCTCGCCCGGCTTACCGCCACGCCCGCGCCCATCTGGCTGCTGGATGAGCCGACGACATCCTTGGATGCGGACTCGGTGGAGGCACTCAAGGCTGCCGTCGCCGCCCACCGGCAGAAAGGCGGGCTGGTGATCATGGCCACCCACGACGCCACACCCGATGATGCGGCGGTGCTGGACGTCAGCCAATTCGCCGATAAGGGGGAGGTCGCATGACCCCCGTCGTCTCCATCATCCAGCGAGATTTGCGCCTGGCGCTCCGTCACGGTTCCGACAGTTTGATGGTGGTGGTGTTCTTTGTCCTGGTGGTCGTGCTGATCCCCTTGGGCGTCGGGCCGGAACAAAACATCCTGGCCCGGATCAGCGCCGGGGTGATCTGGGTGGCGGCGCTGTTGTCGGCCATGCTGTCCATGGACCGGCTGTTTCAGCAGGACTATGAGGACGGCAGTTTGGATTTGCTGGTGCTCTCGCCCACACCCATGGAGTTCCTGGTGCTGGGCAAGGCCGCCGCCCACTGGCTGACCACCGGCTTGCCGCTGATTATTGTGTCGCCCCTGCTGGGCCTGTTCATGAACATGGATGCCAGCGGTTTCGGGGTTCTGCTCTTGGCCCTGGCGCTCGGCACGCCGACCCTCAGTCTGATCGGCGCCATCGGCGCTGCGCTCACATTGGGCGCTCGGCGCAGCGGCGTCTTGGTCTCGCTCCTCGTTTTGCCCCTGTTTATCCCCACCCTCATCTTCGGCGTCAGCGCCGTAGACGCGGCCCTGTTGGACCTGTCCAGCCGGGCGCAGCTTTTGATCCTGGGGGGGATATTCCTGGGCTCGGTGGCGCTCTGTCCGTGGGCGGCGGCAGCGGCTGTCCGCCAAGCGGTTGAGTAGACAGTTGAGCAAGTGGGGGAATAGATTCGTTCGCCGGTGGTTTACCTGATCAAGCGACACTATATAGAGGCTTCTGGAATTCTCCGTCTCATCAGTGTAAAACCCCGCGACACCTGGGATGACGTTTTAAGCAATGCATAGATTTGCCAACCCGACGCGATATCTGAAAATCTGCCTGGCCATCCAACCTTGGGCCATGTGGATCGCGCTTCTGTGCTTGGGCGCGGGGCTGTTCTTTGCGCTCTTTAACTCGCCGCCCGACTATCAGCAGAGCGAGACCGTGCGCATCATGTATGTGCACGTGCCGGCCGCCTGGATGGCGATGTTCTGCTATTCAGTCATGGCGGGCGCCAGCGCCGTTGCGCTGATCTGGCGGCACATGGTCGCCGACATCACCGCCAAGGCCACCGCCCCCATCGGTGCGGCCTTTACGTTGCTGGCCCTGGTGACGGGCTCTCTCTGGGGCAAGCCCATGTGGGGCGCCTGGTGGGTGTGGGACGCGCGGCTGACATCTGTCCTGATCCTGTTCTTTCTGTATCTCGGCTATATTGTGCTGCGCGACGCCTTTGACGATCCGTCCCGGGGCGCACGTTCTGCGGCCATCCTGGCTGTGGTCGGCGCGGTCAATGTGCCGATCATCAAGTTTTCCGTGGATTGGTGGAACACCCTGCATCAACCTGCCAGCGTGGTGAAGATGGACGGCCCGGCCATTCATTCGAGCATGCTGACGCCCTTGTTGTTGATGGCGGTGGGCTACTCGGCGCTGTTCGTCTGGATCATGATCATCCGCATCCGCGCCGAGATGAACGCGACCAAGCTGCGCACCCAACGCATCCGGCAAGCAGAAGCCTAGGCCGGCCGTTATGGAGAACGCTGGAAACTTTTTCGCCATGGGTGGTTACGGAGAATTTATTTGGCCCGCCTTCTTGATTTCTGCCATCGTGCTGATCGGCGTGGCGGTGCAGAGCTACCGCTTCCTCGGCCAAACGGAGCGGGAGCTGAACCAAACTGTTGGCCAGACCAGCGAGACGGAAAATGAAACGGAAGCATAAACGCCTGTCCTTTGTGGTATTGGGATTGCTCGCCCTGGGCGCGGCGGCGGCGCTTGTCCTGACCGCGTTCGAGGACAATATCGTCTTCTTCTTCAGCCCGACCGAGATCGCCGCGAAGGACGTCCGTCCCGATCAGCGGCTCCGGGTCGGCGGGCTGGTGGAAGCCGGCAGCGTGACCAAGGCCGACGGCGGCGCAATCACCAATTTTGTCGTCACCGATCTGACCGCCAAACTGAAAATCAGCTACCGGGGCATCCTGCCGGACCTGTTCCGGGAGGGTCAGGGCATCGTCGCGGAGGGCTATTACAGCAACGGCGTGTTCACCGCGACCGAGGTGCTGGCCAAGCACGACGAGACCTATATGCCCAAGGAAGTCGCGGACGCGCTGCAAAAATCTGGCAAGTGGAAAGGACCCAGCCCGAAGTAAGGCGAGGGATGTTTAAGACATGATTGCTGAAACCGGCCATTTTGCGCTGATCCTGGCGCTCATCGTCGCGATCATCCAGGGAACCCTGCCGCTGGTTGGCGCGCAGGTCAGGAACCAGGCCTGGATGTCCCTGGCGGCGCCGGCCGCGCTGATGCAATTCTTGTTTATCGCGCTCTCCTTCGCCGCGTTGACCTACAGTTTTGTGACCTCGGACTTTTCGTTGAAAGTCGTGGCCAGCAATTCCCACACCTTGAAACCCATGCTTTATAAGATCAGCGGGGTGTGGGGAAACCACGAGGGCTCCATGCTTATGTGGGTGCTGATCCTGGCCATCTATGGCGCGGCCATCGCCGCCTTCGGCAATAACCTGCGGCCCTCGCTCAAAGTCCGTGTTCTGGGTGTGCAGGCCCTGTTGGCGGTCAGCTTTCTGCTGTTCATCCTTTTGACCTCGAACCCGTTCGACCGGCTGCAGCCCGCGCCCATCGACGGCAATGATCTGAACCCGCTGTTGCAGGACCCCGGCCTCGCCTTCCATCCGCCGCTCCTCTATCTGGGCTATGTCGGCTTCTCGATTACATTCTCTTTCGCTGTCGCCGCCCTTCTGGAAGGCCGGGTAGACGCCGCTTGGGCCCGCTGGGTCCGGCCCTGGACCCTGGCCGCCTGGGGCTTTCTGACCGGCGGCATCGTGCTCGGTTCCTGGTGGGCCTATTACGAGCTTGGCTGGGGCGGCTGGTGGTTTTGGGACCCGGTGGAGAACGCCTCGTTCATGCCGTGGCTGGCCGGAACGGCGCTGCTGCACTCGGCCATCGTGTCGGAAAAACGGGACACGCTGAAAAGCTGGACCATCTTCCTGGCGATCATCGCCTTTGCCTTTAGCTTGCTGGGCACCTTCCTGGTGCGCTCCGGCGTTTTGACCAGTGTCCACGCCTTTGCCTCCGATCCGGACCGGGGCGTCTTTATCCTAGCGATCCTGGTGATCAGCATCGGCACGGCGTTTGCGCTTTATGCCTGGCGGGGACCGTCCCTTAAAGGCACGGGACTTTTCCAGCCTGTCTCCCGGGAAGGGGGCTTGCTGCTCAATAACTTCCTGCTGACCGTAGCCGCGTTTTCGGTTCTGCTCGGTACACTTTATCCGCTGTTCGTGGATGTGCTGGAACTGGGCAAGGTCTCCGTCGGCGCACCCTACTTTAACAGCGTGTTCGTGCCGATGATGATCCCGATGATTTTGGTCATGGGCGTCGCGCCCTTCCTCAGCTGGAAACGGGGCGACGGGACCGGTGCGCTGAACCGGTTGAAGATCGCCGGCGCGATTGCCTTGCTGGGCGGCATTGGCGTCTGGCTCGCCATTGACCGGGCCAGCATTTTTGCCGCCTTCGGCATCGCGCTGGCCATCTGGCTGTTTGCCGCGACCCTGACCGAGCTGGCCGGGCGAATCCACCTGTTTAAAGTACCCGTCTCTGAATCCTGGCGGCGACTGATGCGCCAGCCAAGGGCCAGCTGGGGCATGACCCTGGCCCATGCGGGGATCGCCCTGGGGGTTGCCGGCATGACCGCCTCCAGCGCCTGGCAGGTGGAAAAAGTGCAGGCCATGAAACCCGGCCAATCGGTCGAGGTCAGCGGTTATACGTTCACTTTAATCGACGCGCGGGAGGTCCCGGGACCAAACTATCAGGCCTTGCGCGGTACGTTTGAGGTGAAATCCGGCAGTTCGATTCTCCGTCTTCAGCCGGAAAAGCGGGTCTATACGGTCAGCCGTCAACCGACCACCGAAGCGGCAATCCACCCGACCTTCCTCGGTGACATTTACGCGGTGATCGGCGACCCGGACGGCCAGGGCGGCTATGTCACGCGGCTTTACTTCAACCCGCTGGTGCCCTGGATGTGGGTAGGCGCAATGATCATGGTTTTGGGCGCCGGCATTTCCTTGAGCGACCGCCGCCACCGGGTCGGTGCGCCGTCTCAGCGTAAAGCAACCGGGCAGACGCCTCAGGGCGTTGTGGCGGGCGAGTAATCACGTCCCATGAACCGGCTGACATTTATATTGCCCCTGGTCGTACTCGGCGTGCTCGCCGTTTATTTCATGATGGGGTTGGGCCGCAATCCGCAGGAGCTGCCATCCGTTCTGATCAACACGCCGGTGGCCGAATTCGATTTGCCGGCGATTGACGGCCGGGACAAAGGTTTTGCCAGCAAGGACTTATTGGGCCAGGTCACCTTGGTGAACGTCTTCGGCTCCTGGTGCGTGGCTTGTCTTCAGGAACACCCGTTCCTGATGAAACTGGCGAAGGAAAAGTTGATTCCCATCTACGGCATCGACTGGCGGGAGACAGACCGGCGGGCGGGACCATCATGGCTGCGCCGGTACGGCGATCCCTACACGCTGATCGGCGATGATCCCAAGAGCCGGGGCGCGATCGCCTTTGGGGTGACCGGCGCACCCGAATCGTTCATCATCGATAAACAGGGCACTATCCGCTACAAGCATATCGGCCCGATCACCCAGGAAATCTGGGACGAGACCATTTGGCCGATTGTGCAGGAGCTTCGGAAATCATGAGGTCGCTGTTTATCCTTTTACTGCTGATGCCCTTGGCTTGGACGCCGCCGGCGCTGGCCATCCAGCCGGATGAGATTCTGCCGGATTCCGGTTTGGAGACCCGCGCCCGGCATATCAGTAAAGACCTCCGCTGTGTGGTCTGTCAGAACCAATCCATCGACGATTCGGATGCGCCCCTGGCCCGCGACCTGCGCATCCTGGTGCGGGAACGGCTGGTGGCCGGCGACAGCGATCAGGAAGTCATCGACTATGTGGTGTCGCGCTATGGCGACTTTGTGCTTTTGCGCCCGCCGGTGAAGGGGGTGACCGCCGTTCTCTGGGCCGGGCCGTTGGTGTTTCTCCTGATTGGCTTCATTGGAATCGTCGTTTATTTCCACCGGCAATCGCCCCGCGCGACGGGAGATGAAACATGAGTCTCTGGATTGCCGCCGGCTTTCTCTCGGTCATCGCCTTATTGGCGCTGATCCTGCCACTGTTGCGGCGGGGAGCGAGCGCCAGCGACGATCACGAGGCCGCCGTCTATGAGGACCAGATCGCCGAGATTGGCCGGGATGTGGAGCGTGGCCTGCTCAGCGAGACCGAGGCCGAAGCGCTGCGAAAGGAAATCACCCGCCGGCTGGAAAAAGTCCGGGGGGAGGCGTCAGGCCCGCAAGGCGCGGGCGCGTTTGGCAATGCAGAGATCGCAGCCCTGATCATCGTCATGATCTTTTTGCCGGCAGGCGCGTTCGGGCTATACGGTTATCTGGGCTCACCGGACAAGCCGGACCTGCCCATGTCGGCCCGGAACATCGCGCCGCCTGAACAAGCGCCTCAGAACCAGGAACTGGCCAAACTTGCGGAGAACCTGGCCGCCAAGATGGCGCAGAATCCGGAACGGCTGGAAGGCTGGATGCTGCTGGGCCGCACCTATATGACCCTGCAGGACTACCCCAAGGCGGCCCGGGCGTTCGGCCGGGCCTTTGGCCTGGGGCCTGAGAAGCCGGATGTGGGCGTTTCGTTCGCCGAGGCGCTATATATGGCGTCGGGCGGCCGCTTTACCGCCGAAGCCGACACAGCCCTGTCCACGTCGGCGCGGGTCTTTCCGGCGGAACCCAAGACCATGTTCTACCAGGGGCTCAGCCTCGCGGAGAAAAACAAATTCGCCGAAGCCATCCAGGTTTGGGTGAATTTGCGCGCGGTCTCGCCGCCCAACGCGCCGTGGCTGCCGTCTCTTCGGGAACGATTGGCGGACGCCGCGCAGAAAAGCGGGATCGACCCGGCGACAGTGAAGCCGACCGTGACGCCCGCCCGGCCTGTCGCCCCGCCGGTCGCATCCGGACCGAACATCCCCGGCCCCACCCGCGAAGACGTGGAGGCCGCCCAGCAAATGACCTCAGAGGATCGTCAAGCCTTCATCCGCTCCATGGTGCAGCGATTGGCGGACCGGTTGGAAGACGAACCCAATGATCTGGCTGGCTGGAAGCGGCTTGCACGGGCTTATCGGGTGCTTGGCGAATCGGCAAAAGCAGAAGCGGCCGAAAAGAGAATCGCTGAACTGGAAAAGAAGGCAAATCCCTGATGGACTGAGGTTTTTCGAGATCATCCATTGCGGGTTATTTGACAAACACGCTTGGAATTCGCGAATACGCACCCTATCTTTTTGAGATTGAAGACTTTCCCCTTGAGGGTTTATGACCGAAGAAACATATAGGCTTGTTACCCGCGCCGATTTTGACGGCGTCGTGGCCGGCGGATTGCTGATCGAGCAGGGCTTGATCGGCGGCGACGTGGTGTTTGTCGAGCCCCGCGAAGTACAGAAGGGTGAGATTGAGATCACGGAGCGGGATATCACCGCAAACCTCCCCTATCAGGAAAGAGCCCATCTTTGTTTCGACCACCATCTGAGTGAAACCGAACGGATTGGCGCGGGGAAAAATAACCACGTCATTGATCCGAATTCTCCGTCCGCGGCGCGGGTGGTTTATGATTTTTACGGCGGCCAGCAGGCCTTCCCCCATATCTCGGAAGAATTGATGGAGGCTGTCGATAAGGCTGATTCTGCCCAGTATACCGAAAGTGAAGTTCTGGCGCCCCAGGGATGGACGCTGCTGAACTTCATCATGGACCCGCGTACCGGCCTGGCGAAGGCCGGGCGCTATTCGGTCAGCAATAACCAGCTCATGAAGGACATGATGCTTTATTGCCGCCGCCATTCCATCGAAGAAATCTTGGCGATTCCCGACGTGGAAGAACGGGTGCACCTGTTCTGGGAGCATGAGGAGTACGCCGAGGAACAGCTCAAGAAATGTTCGTCCATGGCCGGCGATGTGGTCGTCGCCGATTTGCGCGGCGAAGAAAAAATATACGCTTGCAACCGGTTCCTGATCTACGGCCTGTTCCCGAGCGCGCGGGTCTCGATCACCGTACTGCCGGGCGACGATGAGGAAAAAGTGCTATTCGCCGTCGGCCGGTCGATCCTCAACCGGGGTTCCAAGGCGAACATCGGCTCCTTGATGCTGGAACATGGTGGTGCTGGTCACGAAGCCGTCGGCACTTGCCAGGTCGGCGCAATCCGGGCCGATGACGTGTTGATGTCGTTGGTCGAGCGCATCAACGCCGAAGGCTAAAGCTCTTTTCCCGAAATCTAGGAGGTGCGGCGGGCGGCGATCAGCCGCTCATAGACGGCCAGCGTTTCCGCCATCTTGTGATCCATCCGCAGATGGGATTCGGCAAACGCCCGAGCCTCTGCCGTGATCCTGGACGTTCCATCCTTGTTGTCAAAGATATCCGACAACGCGTTGGCATAGCCGGCGACGTCCTTGATCTCCACCAGCCAGCCGGTGCGCCCTGGCTCGACGAGTTCCGCCACACCGCCGACCCGGCTGGCGACAATGGGCGTTTGGCCGGCGAAGGCTTGCGGGGCGGTCCGCGACTGAGCCTCCACCGAGATCGAGGTGATGACCTGTGCATCGCAGGCCTGGGTCAGGCGCGCGACATCGTCGCGGTAGCCCGCAAACCGAATCAAGTCGGTCACGCCCAGATCGGCAGCCGTCGCCTCCAGTCCCCGATGATAGTTTTTCTGGGAATTGGTGTCCTCTCCGACGATCAGAGCGGCGACGTCCCGCCCCCGCCGGCGTAGCTCCGCGATTGTCTCGATGAGAATCTCCTGCGCCTTGTCGCCCCGCAGCATGCCGACAACACAAACCATGGGCTGGTCCTCGGGTACGTTGAATTCCCGGCGGACGTCGGTTCGATGGCTTTCTTTGTTCGAGATGTCGAAAAAATCGTCCGCCGCCCATTCTCCGATGACGCTGATTTTGCCGTCGGGCGCGAGGCCTTTGGCAAGCACCTCCTGGCGAATACAGTCGGCGGTCGCGATCACATGGTCGCTGCCATAGCGCCACTGTAGGCGGCGGTGCAGCTTGTTCTTAATGGGTTGAGAGACATGCCGAGTGCGGATCACCGGAATGAGCGACCGGGCAAAAGCGGCGGTCATCACGTCCCGGCTGCCGTGGCAGTCGGCGATGTCGATCCCGGTGTCCCGGATCACCTTGCGCAGTATCAGAATAGACCTTGGGTCGTAATGGCCGCTGAACGGCGTCTCGAACACAGGGATTCCGGCAGCCGATGCGCGGGCCGCAATATCGCTACCGGGCCGGGCCGCCAGAAACGCCTGGTGCCCATGGCTCCGGAGCCAGATCATCTGATCCAACGCCCGGTACTCCTGGCCACCCCAATTGATACTGGATTCTGTATGAAGCACACGCATGGCCGCATCTTAGAACGGGCAGGGGGAAAATCCAGCGGGACTCTTTTTGGTTCACCCTGTGCGTGGACAGGGCCCGGCGGCAAGGCTAAGCTCTTTCCAAAGACAGCGGACAACAACATTCCGCAAGGAACAGGGATTGCTTAGATTTATTCTTCGCCGGCTTTGGGTTTCGATCCTCGTCGCGATCACCGTGTCGGTGATCGGTTTCAGCCTGCTGCGCTTGTCCGGCGATCTCGCCCGGGAACTGGCGGGCGAGGACGCCACCATGCAGGAAATCGCCGAGACCGCCCGGAACTACGGCTTGGACCGTCCGTTTCATATCCAATATTTCGATTGGGCCGGTAAAGCTTTGCAGGGCGATCTGGGCCGATCGCTGTTCACCAACGAGCCGGTGGCGAAACTGATCACGGACCGGATCGGGGTCACTTTCAAGCTCGCCTTTTATGGTCTCGCGCTCAGCCTGGTGATCTCCATTCCCCTAGGGGTCCTGGCCGCGATTCGCCAAAACACCTTTATTGACCGACTATCCTTGGGCTTCGCCGTTTTCGGCCAAGCCATCCCCAATTTCTTTTTTGCCCTCTTGCTGATCCTGTTGTTCGGCGTGCAGCTTCGCTGGCTGCCCATTTCCGGCAACGCGACAGAGTGGCACTTCGTCATGCCGGCAGTCACCTTGGGACTGGGCGTGATGCCTCAGTTCATGCGCCTAACCCGCACCGGTATGCTGGACGTGTTGGATTCGGATTTTATCCGGACGGCGCGCGCCAAGGGGCTGAGCCCGCTGCGGGTTTTGTTCAAACACGCGCTCCGCAACGCCATCCTGCCGGTGGTCTCTCTCTCTGCCGTGGTGCTTGGATTCCTTCTTGGCGGCTCCGTGGTAATGGAAAGCATTTTCGCGCTGAATGGCGTAGGCTCCCTCGCCTTCGAATCTATCCAACGCCAGGATTTTCCCGTGGTGCAGTCGATCCTGGTGATGCTGTCGGTGATCTATATCGTGCTGACCTTCCTGTCCGATGTCATCAATGCGCAGCTTGATCCGCGCATTCGGCTGGGTTGAGGGAGGACCGGAGAGCATGGACGCCCGCCCTCAGGAAACCGACGAGTTCGACGTCCCTGTCCCATCGCCGCCGGAGTTGATGCGACGGCGCGCCAGAAATCATTTGGGGTTTCTGATCGGCGGCGGAATCGTGGCGTTCTTTCTCTTCCTGGCCGTGTTTGCCCCGATCATTACACCGGCCGACCCGTATGAGCAGGAACTAACCAACCGGCTGGCCCCGCCCGTCTGGAACGAGAAAGGCACCTGGACCCATATCTTCGGCACCGATGCATTGGGCAGGGATTACCTGACGCGGGTCATCTATGGCTCGCAGATTTCGCTCATCATTGGTTTCTTCGCGGCGTTCGTGTCCGCCATCGTCGGCTCCACCATCGGCATGATGGGCGGCTATTTCGGCGGCCGGGTCGATGCTTTCGTCATGTACCTGATCAACGCCAAACTGGCGCTGCCGGGCCTTTTGGTGGCTCTATCACTGGTCTCCGTCTTCGGCGGCTCTTTGATCGCGCTGATCCTGATCTTGGCTTTTCTATTCTGGGACCGCTACGCCGTGGTGACCCGAAGCGTCACCCAGCAGATCGTCGCCAACGACTACATCACCGCGGCCCAGGCCGTCGGCGCCAGTAAGACTCGGATCATCTTGACCGAAGTGCTGCCCAATCTGATGAACCACATCATCGTCATCGCCAGTCTGGAGATGGCCGTGGCGATTATTGTCGAGGCCGTTCTCTCGTTTTTGGGCCTTGGTGTGCAGCCGCCGACGCCGTCCTGGGGATTGCTGGTCGCAGAAGGCCGCTCCTATATGTTCTTCAAACCCTATCTGATTGTCATCCCAGGGCTCGCGATATTCTTCCTGGTGATCGCCATCAACATGATGGGTGACGGCATCCGCGACATCACCGCGCCGGAAGGCCGGAATTAGGATCGCCGCGATGACGTCCGCCCAATCCATCCTCACGGTCGAAAACCTCTCCGTCGACATCGATGTGCCGGCGGGCGTGCTACATGCGGTAGACGGGGTGAGTTTGCACGTGGACAAGGGCGAAACCCTGTGCATCGTCGGGGAATCAGGCTGCGGCAAGTCGATCACCTCGCTGGCCATCATGGATCTATTGCCCGGCAAGGCGCGGCTGACCGCCGACCGGCTCGAACTGGAAGGCACTGATTTGCTGTCCCTCAGCGAAAAGCAATATGCGGCGCTCCGGGGCAACCGGATGGGGATGATCTTCCAGGACCCGATGACGTCTCTTAACCCTGTCTACCGGATCGGCGAGCAGTTGGAAGAAGTGTATCTCCAGCACGGCAAGGGTAACCGCAAGGAAGCGCGGGAACGGGCAGCGTATCTGCTGGACAAAGTGGGCATCATCGCGCCCGATGAACGGTTGGCCCAGTATCCGCATCAACTGTCCGGCGGACTACGCCAGCGGATGATGATCGCCATGACCCTGATGTGCGATCCGGCGCTGGTGATCGCCGATGAGCCGACCACGGCGCTGGACGTCACCATGCAGGCGCAGACCCTGTTGCTGCTGAAATCCCTGCAGACGGAATTCCAAATGGGCATGATCCTGATCACCCATGATCTGGGGGTTGTCGCCCGGATGGCGGACCGGGTGATGGTCATGTACGCCGGCCATGTCGTGGAGACCGGCACAGCGGCTGAAGTCTTCGGCCAACCTTTCCATCCCTATACCCAGGGGCTGTTGCAATGCATCCCGGTGCCAGGCCGGACGGCGGCGGCCGGACGGCTGGGCTCTATCAAGGGAATCGTCCCAGCGCTGGTCGGCGATCTGTCGGGCTGTATGTTCCGCAACCGCTGCGACCACGTCATGGACGCCTGCAATTCCGGCGAGGTACCGTTTCACGACATGTCGGAAGGCCGGGGCTATAAATGCCATCTTTCCCAAGCGGAGTGCGCCGCCAACTACGCGTCTCTCCAGCCGGAGGTGGCCGAGTGATGGACGCCATGACCCCCGCACTGGAATGTCGCCATCTGGGCCGCACGTTTCATATCCGCAAAGGCCTGATGTCGGAGAAACAGCCCCTTTACGCTGTCGACGATGTCAGCCTCAAAATCAACCGGGGCGAAGTGCTGGCCGTGGTGGGCGAATCCGGCTGTGGCAAAACTACGCTCGCCAAAATGCTGCTGGGCCTGTTGGAGCCCACCGCGGGTGAGATCATCCTCGACGGCACGCCGATCAACGACGTGCCCATCAAGGACATCGCCCGCAAGGTCCAGCCTGTGTTCCAGGACCCCTATTCCAGTCTGAACCCGCGCAAGACTATTTCGTCCATCATTTCTCTGCCCCTCATCGTGCACGGCATCGGCACGCCGGAAGAACGCATCGCGCGGGTCGAAGAGGTCATGGGTCTGGTGGGTCTGCCGAACCGGCTGTTGTATTCCTATCCCAACCAATTGTCGGGAGGACAGCGCCAGCGGGTCGCCATCGCCCGGGCCCTTGCCATGAAACCGGGCATCATGGTCTGTGACGAGCCGACCTCGGCCCTGGATGTCTCCGTCCAGGCGCACATTATGAACCTGCTACAGGATTTGCGGGAAGAACTGAACCTCACCTATGTCTTCATCAGCCATGATCTGGCGGTGGTGGAACATCTGGCGGACTGGGTGGCGGTGATGTATCTGGGCCGGCTGATCGAATTCGGCCGCGCCGCCGATATCTTCCGGGAACCAAAACATCCCTATACCCAGGCGCTTTTGGAGTCAGTCCTCACCCCCGATCCGGGGAAAGGCCTGCCGGAGATTACCCTCGGCCGGGGCCTGCCCAACCCGCTGGCCCCGCCGGCGGGGTGCCACTTCCATCCGCGCTGCGCCCAAATGATCGACGGCTGCGATCGGGACAAGCCGGAGTTGCGGAACGATGGGGAGCGGTTAACGGCTTGTCATCTTTATAAATGATATAAGACCCCATGAGTGACGCCGATATCGATCCGGACGAGTGGGAAATTCAGCTCCAGCCTTTTCTCCATGAACTGGCCACCATGCCCCGCGGTCCGCGTCTGGGACGGGACATCCATGCCGGCTATATCCGGGGCTGCGGACTGAAGTTCGGCAACCTGCGCGATCTCTGCCTGAATGATCCGGTGTTCCGGGACGCTCTGGCGCTGGCCACGACCGAGGCCCCCAACGGCAAAAAACGCACGATCGTCGATCACTACAATCTGATGAATATCTTCGCCATCATGAAGATGAATCTGACCAAGATGGAGCCGGGACATATCGTCGAGTACGGCTCGCTTAGGGGCGGCTCGGCGATCTTCATGGCCTATGCGGCAAGTAAATTGTTGCCGCAAACCCACGTGATTTCCTTCGACACGTTCGAAGGCTTTCCGGAGACCGACACGAGTGTCGACGTATACGGCAAAGGCTCTTTCGAGAAAGTCGATCTGGAGGAACTGCGCGCCTTTGTGGCAAGCATCCCACTCAGTAACCTGATGTTCATCGAGGGCGCGTTCGCCGATACGGTGCCCGGCGCGTTGAACGAAATTCAACGGGTGTCCCTCGCGCATATCTATTGCGACGTCAAAGACGCGGTGGTCTTTACCTATGATGAGACCAAGTCATTTATGATCCCCGGCGGTTACTTTGTTTTCGATGACCCCTTGGTGCCGACCTGCATCGGCGCGTTCGAGGCGGTGGAGGAAACCCTGGTGATCCGCGACGGGCTACACGCGGAACAGATATTCCCTCATATGGTTTACCGGTACCCGCCCCTGGGCTAGAAAGCGCTCTAAGACCTTCGAAAAAGGCCGTGGCAAGGTCGAAACCCTTGGTTATGATCATGTCAAAATAACGCAGCCAAAAGGGAGGAAACCATGATCATTGATTGCCATGCGCATGTCAGCGCGCCGGTGGAGTTGTGGGCCTATAAGGCCAGTCTCGTTTCCCATCGCGGCGCCCACGGTCGCGGCAAGGTCAACGTCACCGACGACCAAATCCGCCACGCCGTGGAAGAGCACAAAGAAGCCTTCCCCCACCCGCATCTGCCGTATATCGACAAGGTGGGCACTAATATGCAGCTCATCTCACCCCGGCCGTTCCAGATGATGCATTCGGAGAAGCCGTCCAAACTGGTGCAGTGGTTCCACGAGGAAACCAACAACATTATTCACCGGGAAATGCAGCTCTATCCGGACCGGTTCATCGGCGTCGCCGGCCTGCCCCAGCCCTGCGGCGAACCCTTGGACATGGCCATCGCCGAGTTGGAACGCTGCGTCAACGAGCTGGGCTTCAAGGGCGCCTTGTTGAACCCTGACCCGTTCGAGAACACCGGCACCCATCCGCCGGCCATGGGCGACAAGTACTGGTATCCGTTATATGAGAAATTCTGTGAACTGGGGGTGCCGGCCCACATTCACGGCACCGGGTCCCGGTCCGAGCGGGAGCCCTATTCCCTGCGCTTCATCAACGAGGAAACCACGGCCGTCTTCGGGCTGATCAATTCCAACGTGTTGAAAGATTTCCCCGATCTGAAAATTGTCGTCTCCCACGGCGGCGGCGCGGTGCCTTATCAGTTGGGCCGGTTCCAGTCAGGCTCCATGCGTCGGCCAGAAGGGGATCAGTTCATCGACGGCATGCATAAGCTTTATTTCGACACGGTGCTCTATACCAAGGACGCGATCGAACTGCTGATCAAAACGGTCGGCGCGGACCGCTGTCTGTTCGGCGCGGAGTGCCCGGGCGTCGGCTCCAAGATCAACCCCAAAACCGGCCGGGAGATGGATGACATCGCGCCCTATTTCAGCGAGATCGACTTCCTCTCCGACGAAGACCGGGAAAACATCCTCTGTAACAACGCCAAGAAAGTCTTCAACCTGGATGTCTGATCATGACTAAACCCCTCGGCATCGGCGCGTCGCCCAAGCGCAAGGAGGACCAACGGCTTTTGATCGGCAAGGGCTGTTACAGCGACGACATCGTGCTGGATGGTCAGGCCTATGCCTATTTCCTACGCTCCCCCCACGCCCATGCCTTGATCAAATCCATTGATACGGCGGCTGCCAAAGCCATGCCGGGCGTGTTGGAGGTCTATACGGCGGCGGACTATGACGGTGCGGGATTGGGCGAACTGCCCCATATCCCGAACCCGGCCGATCTGTTCGATGCGACCAAAGTATCGCTCCACAACCGGGACGGCTCCCCGATCTTCGAGAGCAACTATACGCCTCTCGCCCGGGAAAAAGTCCGCCATGTGGGCGAGGACGTGGCCTGCGTGGTCGCCGAGACCCATGATCAGGCCCGTGACGCCGCCGAAGCCATTGTCGTGGACTATGCGCCCCTGCCCGCTGTCACCGATGTCCGCGACGCCATCCAGGATGGCGCACCGATTTTGTGGGACGGCGCGCCCGGCAACGTGGTCGTCGATATCGAAAAAGGCGATGCCGCCGCCGTCGATGAGCAAATCGCCAAGGCCGCCCACGTGGTGGATGTGGAACTGGTCAATCCCAGGGTCGCCCAGGTCCCGATGGAGCCCCGGTGCTCCGTCGCGTCGTTTGACACCAAGCGCAACCGTCTGACCCTGTATGCGGATTCCCAAGGCGTCTTTGTGTTCAAAATGTGCCTGTCCAAGATTTTCGACATGCCCATGGACAACATTCGCGTCTTCTCCAAGGACGTGGGTGGCGGGTTCGGCACACGGAACTTTATTTACCCGGAACACGCGCTGATCGCGTTTGCGTCCAGGGAACTGGGCCGCCCGGTCAAGTGGACCGCCACCCGGTCCGACTGTCTGGCCAGCGACCTGCAGGGCCGGGATTTCGTAACACGGGGCCGCCTGGCCATGGATGCGGAGGGGAACTTCTTAGCCCTCCGCGTCGATCATCTTTACAACGTGGGAGCGTCCACGGTGTCCTTTGTGCCCTTAAGCAACAGCATGCGTCTGGCGACCGGGTGTTACCGGTTCAAGGCGGGCTATCTGTCGGGAAAGGGCATTGTCACCAACACCGTGCCGACGGGTCCCTATCGCGGGGCGGGCCGGCCGGAGACGTACTTTAATCTGGAGCGGCTGGTGGATATCGCCGCGTACCAGTCGGGCATCGACCGGCTGGAACTCCGACGGCGCAATATGATCACGGCGGACGAACTGCCCTATACCACGGCGCTGGGCATTCCGCTGGACGACGTAGACTTCCCCAAGAACATGGAAGACGCTGTCGCCATGGCCGATATCGACGGCTTCGAGACGCGGCGCGACGACGCCGCCAAACGGGGCAAGCTTCTGGGCCTCGGCATGGCCAATTATTTCGAGACACCCGTGGGCATGCCCAAGGAATGGGCCACGGTGATTGTCGATCCCGCCGGACAAATTCAGGCCCATATCGGCACCGGACCCACCGGCCAGGGACACGAAACCGTGTTTTCCCAGGTCTTGGTGGATCTTCTCGGCGTCGACTACGACCAAGTGAATATGGGCATCGGCGATTCCGACCGGATTGTGGTCGGCGGCGGCTCTCACTCGGTCCGCTCCATGCGCTTGGGCGGCGCGGTGCTCACCTGGGCCTCCGAGGAAGTGATCGAGAAAGGCCGGAACATGGCCGGGCATTTACTGGAGGCATCGGCCAACGACATAGAATTCGCCGACGGCCACTTCCAGGTCACCGGTACGGACAAGCGGATGAGCCTGTTCGAGGTGGCCGCCGCCGCCAAGAACGGCGAGGTGCCGGACGATATGGGCACAACCCTAGACGGAATCGGCTCCATCGACAGCCGCCTGCCCGCCTACCCGGCCGGCTGCGCGATTATCGAAGTGGAGGTGGATCAGGACACCGGCAAAGTGGATATCGTGCGCTATTCCCAGGTGGACGATGTGGGAATCGTGATCAATCCGCAACTTTCCGACGGACAGGTCCATGGCGGCATCGCCCAGGGCGTCGGCCAGGCCATGATGGAGGGGCCGTTGTTTGACCGCGAAACCGGCCAAATCGTCTCCGGTACGTTCATGGACTACGCCATGCCAAGGGCCGACGACTTCCCGACTTTCGTTTCCAAGTTCAACGAAATCCGGTCGCGCAGCAATCCCGTCGGCGCGAAGGGCGCGGGCGAAAGCGGCACGACACCGGCGCCGGCCGCGCTCTCCAACGCCATTGTCCATGCGCTGAGCGGGCTTGGCGTCACTCAATTGGAAATGCCCATCAAATCCGAGAAGGTCTGGCGGGCGCTGAACGGATAAGAATCATGCGAGCCATCAGAGTTGCCGAGAAGTCGGAGAGTTCCGACGCCCTGAAATTCACCCTGGACGATTTGCCCCCGCCCAAGATTGGCGACGGCGAATGCCTAGTCGAGGTTCATGCCAGCGGGGTGAATCCATCGGACGTAAAGGCGCTCTTGGGCAAGATGCCGTATCTCACCTGGCCGCGTACGCCGGGCCGGGACTACGCCGGCGTGGTAGTCGAGGGGCCATCAGGCCTGATCGGAAAGGAAGTCTGGGGCACGGGCGGCGATCTCGGCATGAAACGGGACGGCTGCCACGGCGAGTTCGTGGTGGTCAGCGCAGACGGCGTGCGGGAGAAGCCGAAGAACGTCGCCATGGAGGGCGCGGGATCGCTGGGCGTTTCCTGGACCTGCGCCTGGCTTGGCATGGTCAAAGGCTCCCGCGTGGCGGCGGGCGAAACGGTCGCCGTGTTCGGCGCCCACGGCAAGGTCGGCGAGGCCAGCGTGCAACTGGCGACGGCCGCCGGGGCCTCCGTCATCACGGTGGAGCGCAGCCGGGACACCTATGACGGCCATGCGACCGGCCCGGTGGATGTGGTCAATGTTTCCAAGGAACCGGATATCCGCCAGGCGCTGATGGACCGGACCGCCGGCCGCGGCGTGGATATCGTCATGAACTCCGTCGGCGATCCTTATTTTGACGTGGCCAACAATTCCCTCGCCAAGGAAGGCCGCCAGATCATCATCTCCACCTTCGTCGAAGAGAACATGATCAACCTCCGCACGTTTTACCGGGGGAACCATATGCTGGTCGGCGTCAGCAACATGGACCACGACCATATTGTCTCCGGTGAGATCCTGGAGGACGTGCGGGCCGGGTTCGAGGCCGGCGATTACGTGCCCTATCCAATCAAGGAAGATCACGTGTTTGGCCTGGAGGACGTGGAAACCGGCTATAAGATGGTGCTGAAGGACCAAACCCGGGACCGGGTTATCATAAAACCGCAATCATAAAGTCGTAGATAGGCCTGTCTCTTTTCGCCTGCATCACGGTATAAGCACAGCATGACAGTCAAAATTGGCATCAACGGGTTCGGCCGCATGGGGCGTCTTGCGTTTCGAGCTGCTTGGGATTGGCCGGAACTGGAGATCGTCCATATCAACGAGATCAAGGGCGGTCCGGAAACCGCGGCGCACCTGCTGGAATTCGACTCCGTCCATGGGTCCTGGGACCGCTCGCCGGCCGTCGGCGCGGACGGCTTTACGGTGGATGGCGAACACGTTTCCTATTCCAGCCACGATCACCCCAAGGACATTCCGTGGGGGAACCATGGCGTGGATATTGTGATCGAGAGCTCCGGCAAGTTTCTGACCCCGGATGGGCTCTCCCCTCATTTGGAGAATGGCGCCAAGAAGGTCGTGGTGGCCGCGCCGGTCAAAACCGGTGACGTGTTGAACATTGTCGTCGGGGTCAACGATCACCTCTATGACGGTAGCCAGGACATTGTCACCGCCGCGTCCTGCACCACCAACTGCCTGGCCCCGGTTGTCAAAGTGTTCCACGAAAATCTGGGCATCGTCCATGGCAGCATCACCACGGTGCACAATGTGACCAATACGCAAGTAATGGTCGACGCACCCCACAAGGACTTGCGCCGGGCCCGGTCGGGCATGATGTCGTTGATCCCAACCACCACCGGCTCGGCGACAGCAATTGCCCTCATTTATCCGGAGCTTGCCGGCAAGCTGAACGGCCATGCGATCCGGGTCCCGCTGCTGAACGCATCTCTCACAGATTGCGTGTTCGAGGTGGCGAAGGCGACAACCCCGGACGAGATCAACGCCTGGTTCCGGGAGGCGGCCGCGGGTGATCTGAACGGCATTCTCGCCCTCGAAGACCGGCCCCTGGTGTCGCAGGATTTCGTCAACAACCCCCATTCCTCCATCGTCGATGCGCTTTCCACCATGGTGGTCGATGGCACCCACGTAAAAATTTATGCCTGGTATGATAATGAATGGGGCTATGTTAACCGGATGATGGAGCTGGCGAAGAAAGTCGCCGCCTTGCTTTAGGACCCTTCACCTCTGGATCGCCTGATGAACGATCTTCGCAACTACGCCGCCGTGACCGGCGCCTATTGGGGCTTTACCCTCACCGATGGGGCGCTTCGCATGCTGGTGTTGCTGCATTTCCACAGGCTCGGTTTCTCGCCCCTTGATCTGGCGTTTCTGTTCCTGTTGTACGAGGCCATGGGGGCGCTCACCAACTTCATCGGCGGCTGGATCGGCTCCCGCCACGGACTGAAGATCACACTGTTTAGCGGTCTGGGCGTACAAATCTTCGCCCTACTCATGCTCTCGGCGGTGAACCCCGATTGGATGCTGTTGGCCTCGGTCGTCTATGTCATGCTCGCCCAGGCCCTGAGCGGCATCGCCAAGGACTTGACCAAGATGAGCTCCAAGAGCGCGGTCAAACTGGTGGTCGCCGACGAAGACCAAGGCTTGCTGTTCAAGTGGGTGGCGATCCTGACCGGTTCCAAAAACGCGCTCAAGGGTCTGGGGTTCTTGATGGGCGGGGTGCTGCTGCAGGTCCTGGGTTTCGACTGGGCGCTCTGGTCCATGGCGGGCGGGCTTGTCATCATACTGGTTCTCACTGCTGCGGTCGTGAGGACGGACTTGGGCAAGGCTAAACAGAAGATCACCAAGCGGGATCTGTTTTCCAAGACCCGGGAGATTAATTTCCTGTCGGCGGCGCGGATATTTCTATTTGCCTCCCGCGACGTCTGGTTCGTGGTCGGTGTGCCAGTGTTTCTCTACAGCCAATTCGGCTGGTCCTTCGACGAGGTCGGCGCCCTCATGGCCGCCTGGGTCATCGGCTACGGCATCGTCCAGGCCGCCGTGCCGCGGTTCCTGAAGAACACCAATGACGCCCAGAGTGGCGCGCAAGCCGCCAAACTGTGGGGGATTGTCCTAGCCGTAGTGTCATTCGCGATTGCCCTGGGCGTCTCCCCGGAAATCGCCGCAAAGCTGGGCGGTGACAGTACGGCCGCCACCGTCCTGGTCGGCGGGCTGTTCATCTTCGGCATCGTTTTCGCGGTGAATTCGTCGGTGCACTCTTATCTCATCGTCGCCTACTCGGATCACGACAAGGTGGCGCTCAACGTCGGTTTTTATTACATGGCCAATGCCATCGGCCGGCTGGGCGGCACGCTGCTGTCGGGACTGGTGTTTCAGTTTTTCGGATTGGCGTCATGTCTTTTCGTCTCCGCCGCCCTGGTGGTCCTGGCCGTCATCCTGACCTGGCCCCTGGGCAAGGACACCGCCCTCACCAATCAACCCGCGTGACCCGACCCGCCGTTGCGCTGTATAAACGGCGATCAGGCAATACGAGGCAGACCCATCATGGACATGTTTTGCAGACCGTCGAAAACGGCGATCCCCATCCACGCCGTTTCCAAAGCGGGCTTGAAGAAATGGCTTAGCCGGCAAAGCGCCACCGTAAAGAAGTGGGTCACGTCCTCTGATTTCAAAGCCGATCCGGGCACGCATCTTACCTTGGCTGGAAAAGACGGTGCGCTCGCCGGCGTGGTGCTGGGCGTCAACGCCAATTTCGATATGTGGGATTACGGCGGGCTCGCCAAAACCCTGCCGCCGGGTAAGTACGCCCTGACCGCGGACTTGGGCGCGGAAGAATCGACCCGCGCCGCCATCGCCTTCGGTTTAGGTGTCTATCAGTTCACCCGCTATAAATCAGAGAGCGAGACCATCAAGGTGCAGCTTGCCTGGCCCAAGGATTGTGATCAAGCGGCGGCCCGGCAGACGGTCGAGGCGGCAGCGCTGGTCCGGGATCTTATCAATCATCCGGCTGAGGATATGGGCCCCAGCGAGATGGAGGCGCAGTTCAGGGCGCTCGCCAGGAAACACAAAGCAACTGTTTCGGTGATCAAGGGCAACGATCTCCTGAAGAAAAACTATCCGGCGATTCACGCTATCGGGCGCGCCTGCGATGATGCGCCCAGGCTGCTCGATATGCGGTGGGGCCGGCGGACCGATCCCAAGATTACCCTGGTCGGCAAAGGAGTTTGTTTCGATACGGGCGGGCTGGACATCAAAACCGCCGCCGGTATGAAAACCATGAAGAAGGATATGGGGGGCGCAGCCCATGTGCTGGGGGTCGCCCATATGCTAATGGCCGCCAAGGCGCCGATACGCCTCCGGGTCATGATCCCGGCGGTGGAAAACAATATCGACGGCAACGCCATCCGGCCCCTGGACGTGATTAAGACCCGGTCTGGCAAGACGATTGAGATCGGCAACACGGATGCGGAAGGCAGGGTGATCCTGTCGGACGCTCTCTATGAAGCCTCCACCGAGAAGCCCGAGTTCATTCTGGATTTCGCGACGTTGACGGGCGCGGCGCGGGTGGCGCTGGGCACGGAACTACCCGCGTTGTTCTGCTCCGACGATGCCTGGGCGGAGCGGGTGCTGAACGCCGGCAAAATCGAGCAGGATCAACTTTGGCGGATGCCGTTGTGGGCGCCTTACAAAAAACTCATCCGGGGCAAGACCGCCGATATCACCAACGCCCCCGACCAGCCCTTCGGCGGGGCCATCACCGCCGCCCTGTTCCTGCAGGAATTCGTCGGCCAGTCCCCCTGGGGCCATATCGACGTCATGGCCTGGAACCAGGCGCCGCAGCCGGGCCGACCGGAAGGCGGCGAAGCCATGGGCATGCGGGCGGTCGGTCGCGCCATCCAGGACTGGGCCAAATCGGCGTAACAGCGAGGCCCTTGGCATTTAGCCCAAATCGACTTAGAAATGATACGGGTTCGTAACGATTAGCCGGTGACGATGGAAATCAATCCGAATGATGCGCTGGATATGTGGCGCCGGGCGATGGTGGATAGTGTCCGCCGGGAAGCCCCGGACCTGTCCGCCCGCCAGATGGGGCTCCTGCTTTTGGTCTACATGACCGATGGGCCGCATACGGTGCGCGGCTTATCGGAAACCTTGAGAATTTCCAAACCGGCGGTTACCCGCGCCGTCGATCGGCTGGCCAAGCTGGAAATGGTGCGGCGCAAGGAAGATGATCAAGACCGGCGCAGCGTGCTGATACAACGAACGGTCAAGGGCTCCATCTTTCTGCGGGAATTCGGCGAGATTATCGCCAGCGCGGCCGCAAAGCTCCCGTCCTAAGCTGAACACCTATGTGGTGGTGGACACCGCCCCGTGGTTGGGCAATCTGAAACGCGCCAGATAGGTCGGCAGCACCGCCTCCGCAGCCGTGGGCTGGATGCCTAAACTTGACAGTTTGTTTGACCGCTTGCCGACAACATTGTCCGTTTTCAGGAGTTTGACCTGATCCACAGTGAGCAGCGGCTTCGGCAGTAGGCCCAAAAACCAGCCCTCGATCATCAGGACCCAAAACGGTATCGGCAACAGCCAGCGCTTGCGATCGATGGTTTTCAGCAAGAGCTGCATTAACTCTACGCTTGAATAAACGGTCGGGCCGCCAAGTTCGAACGTTCCGCCACGAGCTTCATCATTGTCGATACACGCCACAATCGCATCCGCCACATCGCCAACGTAAACCGGCTGGAACTTGGTGCCCCCATCGCCGTAGAGATCGATATGCGCGAGCCCTTTCTCGGAAAACAGACTGATCTTGGGGAACGCCGGGCAGCCGAACACCGGCAGTACCGGCGATAATCGCGCAATGGAAGAAAACAAGTTAAAGAACCCGTCCTCCGGCCCAAAGACAATACTGGGCCGAATGATAACCGCCCCCTTAAAGGCCGCTTTCACGGCTTTCTCGCCAGCCGCTTTCGTGCGGGCATAGAGTGACTCGGAGCCGGCATTCGCCCCGATGGCCGAGATCTGGATCATATTTCGCGCGCCGGCCGCTTTGGCGGCCTTGGCAATCCGTTCCGCGCCGGCGGCATGGACATTCTCGAACGATTGCTTGCCGCTTTCCGCCAATAAACCAACCAAGTTGACCACTGTCTGCGCGCCATTGACGGCATTCGCCACACTTTCGTCCGACTTGATATCGGCTTTCACCAACACCACCTGGCCCACGTCGCCCATGGGCTTCATAAACAGGGCGGCTTCAGTATCCCGGCAAGCCACCCGAACCGTCGCGCCAGCCTTAACCAGCCGGTGGACCAAGTGCCGCCCGATAAATCCCGCGCCGCCGAAGACGGTGATAATCTGCTTTTCCATACGCGCCTCCTCAAACCGGGCTCAGCCCAGGCTCGACCATTTCAGTTCGTCTAAAATAAACCCTCGGAGCGATCTCAACAACATTGGTGTCATCGCCGGAAAGAGAGCGCCATGCCGGACCAAAACAATGTTGACAGCATCCGGGCTGGAAGGGTACCACCTCCCTTCGCCGAAATTCGGTGGACCAAAATCCCGTGCCCAGGTGGCGGAATTGGTAGACGCGCTGGCTTCAGGTGCCAGTGGCCGCAAGGTCGTGGAAGTTCGAGTCTTCTCCTGGGCACCATTTCTCAAAGCCAAGCTGAACAAGCAATACAGCACCTCACACGTTATTGCGTGATTTGGCAGCACCTAACGAATTCAACCTTTTGTCACACTCCTGTCACAGTGAGGTTGAAAATGGCAGCTTATCGTAAACGAAATAACAAATGGAATGTTCAGATACGGAAGTCTGAATACCCACTTATCTCCAAAACATTTGCCCACAAAAGAGA
>Ga0181593_10000726_pt1 | contig 29098 bp, 25 predicted proteins | sample 071ome_19_FD_133756 | JGI IMG/M metagenome (GOLD analysis project Ga0181593, IMG submission 133756) | Coastal salt marsh microbial communities from the Groves Creek Marsh, Skidaway Island, Georgia - 071413AT metaG (megahit assembly) | ecosystem: Environmental > Aquatic > Marine > Intertidal...
AAGTTTAATGGTCGGGGAGAGAGGATTTGAACCTCCGGCCCCTGCCTCCCGAAGGCAGTGCTCTACCAGGCTGAGCTACCCCCCGACGCTGGGTAGGCGCGCGTTATAACCAAGCTTTATAGATGCTGCAAGACCGTTGACGGGCCTAATAGGCGCGATTAACGCAAAAATCCACTACGCCAACCAGGGCTTGGCGTAGTTCTCCATCGGGGAAGATGCCAAGCGCGTCTTTGGCGACGGAGCCATAGTGCTGCGCACGGCCGATTGTGTCGGCAAGTGTGCCCTGGTCCGTCATCAGCATTATGGCTTTTTCAAGGTCATCGTCCTGTTGGTCCAGATCGGAGAGTGTGCGTTTCCAGAAGTTCCGGTCTTCTTCACTGCCCCGGCGATAGGCCAGAATGGCGGGCAGGGTGATCTTGCCTTCGCGGAAGTCGTCGCCCACGGCCTTGCCCAGGGTGGCCTGGGTGGCAGAATAATCGAGTGCGTCGTCAACGAGCTGGAAAGCCACGCCGAGATTGCGGCCGTAAGATTCCAGTGCGTCTTTTTCGCTGTCAGAGGCATCGGCAACAATGCCGCCGATGCGGGTGGCAGCCGCAAACAGGGCCGCTGTTTTGGCGTCGATCACCTTGAGGTACGTTTCTTCACTGGTGTCGACATTATTGGCCGCGCTCAGCTGCAGTACTTCACCCTCTGAAAGTGCCGTGGAGGTATTGGCCATTACTTCCACCACTTCCATGGATCCGTCCTGGGCGATCATCTGGAAGGAGCGGGAAAATAGATAGTCACCCACCAACACGCTAGCCTGGTTACCCCAGACGGTGTTGGCAGTGGCCTTGCCGCGGCGCAGGTCGCTTTCGTCCACCACATCGTCATGCAGCAGGGTGGCGGTGTGCACAAATTCAATGGCCGCGGCCAAATTGATCTCGCGCCCGCCGCGATAGTCGCACAAATGGGCAGAAGCAATAGTCAGAAGCGGACGGATACGCTTCCCACCGGAATTGATCAGGTGACCGGACAGCTCGGGTATCAGGTGAACATGGCTCTGCATGCCTGAGAGAATGGCTTCGTTGACGCCCAGCATTTCGGTCTGCAGAAGGTCCGCCAGCACTTCCAGCGCGTTCTGGTCGGCACGTTTACCGGGGGACAAGCGAACAACATTTTCCACAATACTATCCTGTCGACTCTTGTTTGGTTTGGTGGATTGGGCACCTTATCGCGTATATAGGGCGCTGTTCCTAGTGAAATCGGATTCTGCCAAGCGGTAACGGAACGAGGGATTGCATGTCTGAGCAGGGCTTTGACATCACGGAAGACACCTTGCTGGGTGGTCGAGTACGGCTGTTGCAACCGCGCAATGGTTATCGTGTGGCCGTGGACCCTGTGCTGCTGGCGGCAAGTATTTCACCAAATGCGCACCAAACGGTCCTGGATGTTGGCGCTGGTACAGGCGCGGTGTCGTTGTGTCTGCAGCATCGTTGCCCCGACGCTGAACTTCATGGCTTGGAGCGCGAAACACAGTTTATCGAACTGGCACGGCGAAGTACGGCTTTGAACAAAGCGGATGTGATTTTTTACGAAGGTGACCTGACCCAGTGGGAGGCCGCACGCCCTGGCGGCTATGATTGGGTCGTGTCCAACCCGCCCTTCTGGTCGCCGGAAAACAGCCGTCCGGCAAAAGGGTTAAGGCGTGCTGCACATTTTCTGGATGGCATGACCATGGGAGAATGGGTTGGCCATTGCTGTCGATTATTGGCTCATGAAGGCAGGTTGTCGCTCATCGTACCTGCAGCTGTTCTGCAGGACGTATTGTCAGGCCTGTCGGCGGAAATGGGGGCTGCCCATATTTTGCCGATTTGGCCCAGGGCTGGGCATCCTGCAACGCGACTGATTATTCAGGCGCAAAAGGGCTCAGGAGCACCCATGGCATCGTTGCCCGGACTGGTGCTGCATCAGGAGAACGGAGACTTTACCGAGCAGGCAGAGCAAATACTTCGCGATGCATGCGGCTGGACACATGGGTCGGCATAAGGGCCAGCCCAGGGTTAGGCACGTGGGCATATGGTGGATAATTAAATTCATCGACCCCGACACGTTCCATACTATGTACTGTACGTTACGTGAGAGTGTTGCAGGGTTGTTGGGTTGCGATGAATGGCGACAGGTGAGGGGCCTCGGCCCCAGGCAGCAATGGGGCACGATATGACTGAATCAGCGTCTGATAAGGAACTTGCAGCAAGCAAATCGGCTGGTGTGCCGACGACTGACTCTATTGCTCCATCTGGCGAGGTTCGCCGCAAGCTGCTGCAGGCCGGGGCGATCGGCATGCCGGTTGCGATTTCTCTCCAGAGTGGCACAGCACGGGCTATCTCTACCTGTACGACCAATATCACTCGTCCAACTGAGTCCCAGGTGAATGCCGCATTAAGTGATTCCTCAAACATCTCGGCCATTACGGCCGCGACCGGCCTGAATAGTGGTCAGATTAACGCGATCAAGAACCAGACGAATGCGTTGGACCCTGGGGCACCGTTCCCGGAATCCGGCTCGGTTCATTCCAGTGAGGTGTTGTGGCTGATGGTCAATACAACATCCGGCGGCAGTTGTTGGACATCCTATTGCGCCAATAGTATCGACAGCGGCGACGTGACAGTTGTCGGGGCATTTTCCTCGGCTGTTTGTGGCGGTGGTGCACCGGGCGGGGGTTGCGGTGACGATAGCGATGACAGTGATTGCGATGACGAGGACGAAGAAGATGACGATTGATGCATTATCAGTCGTGGCCTTTGTTGGGGTTTATGGACTAGACTTCTGCCATCAATCATCACCTCGGTTCATGGTCTGTGGCAGCGAAACTTTGGCTTTTTGATACGACACACTCTGTCATCTGGCATGACCTGGAGGACGCGTCGTTGCTGTTCCATCGCCTGACCGGCGAAACACACTTCTTTAATCTTTACGCAACATTTGCGCTGCGCTCTCTGATGGAGCGTCCCATGTCCACAGATGGCTTGGTACAACATCTTGTAGACCAGTTGGGACAGCCAAATGATGAGGACCTGTTGGGCAGGTCGAGGGCATGCTTTCTGGCTTTCAGGAAATGGGCCTTGTCGAAGAGACCGCAGCATGAAAGTGAAGGAACTTTCCCGCAGTGATCTTTCCAGGCGCCTGAAGGTCGGGCTCGATATTGCCACCACGCCTTTCATCACGCGCATAGCGTCGCCGCTGGGACCGCTGCGTAATGCTGTTGCCGAGATGTATGGCGACTACCAGCTTGTTGAGCATGCCGTGCCGGACTTTCTGGTCCGGGTCAATGGCACGGGCGGGTGGCGCCGGTGGGCACGTCGGCAGTGCATACCCCATATCGATATGCCGACGCCTTTTGTCGCTCTGCCAGAACATATGGCGCCTTTGATGCTGGAGCAGTCGCTGAACTGGTCTGTGGCCATGCGCACAGCCACGCATTTGCTGTTTCACGCGGCTATCGTTGGTAAGGGGGACAAGGCCATCATTCTGCCGGGTGAGTCCGGGCAGGGTAAAAGCACGCTTTGTGCCATCCTGATGACCAGTGGTTGGCGGCTCTTCTCTGACGAGCTGGCGCTTATCGATTTGGAAACTGGCCTGGCCCAGCCCTATCCGCGCCCGGTTTCGCTGAAGAATGCCTCTATCGAGGTCATGAAGAGCTTTGCGCCGGGATGGCGCATGACAGCTATTCATCATGGCACTCCGAAGGGTGATGTTGCTTATATGTTACCGAGGGCAGAAGACCTTGAACGTGCCGGTGAATTAGCCCGGCCAGCTGCAATTCTGGTACCCGATTATCACCCAGACGCAGAAAAAGCCCTGGAGCCGATGGCCCCTTCAGTGACCTTCCTGCAGATGTCAGCCTGTTCAATCAACTATAATGGCTTCCATGAAGCAGGATTCCGCAGGTTGAGCGACCTCGTCGACAAAGTGCCTGCGGCGATCGCTCGATACAGCACAGCAGAAGATGGCGTTGCCCTGGCCGAACAGATGCTGGAGGGCGCATGAAGATCTGGCCCGACAAGCTGGCAGGCCTGTTCGCAGGCACCCAGGAGACCACCAAGTGGTCACCCGAGGACTGGTTGGCGACCCTGCGCCGTGCACAACGATCAGCACTGGTGGGTAAATCTTCCCGTGAGGTTGAAAAGTCCGTGCCGGCGCAAGACAGGCCACCCGCGATCAGGCGGCACATTCAGTCTGCAGCTGTAATGGGACATTACAACCGCCAGGAACTGGTCGCAGAGTCTTGGTACCTGTTGCGCCTGCTGAGTGACCTTGACGTGCCTGTGATATTCCTGAAGGGGACGGCTTATGCGCTCGCCGACCTGGATGTCGCCAAGGGCCGTATGGCCACCGATATTGATATTCTGGTGCCTGAAGACGCCATTGGAGATGTTGAGGCCCGGTTGCAGCAGGCCGGTTGGGCGTCGATGAAAACCAACGAATATGACGATTCCTATTATCGGCAATGGATGCACGAGATCCCCCCCCTGCGCCACATGGCCCGCAACCGCGTGACAGATGTTCATCATACCATTCTGCCCAAGACCTGCCGCATCACCCCTGACGCTGATGCCCTGATTAAGAGTGCAGTGCCCGTCCATTTGGGGGGCAGAATGCGCAGGTGCTATGTCCCGCGGATATGGTCGTCCATGCCGCTATTCATACCTTCTATGATGGCGACTTAAACGAACGGCTTCGGGACATACTGGACCTGCATGAACTGCTGGTACAGTTTTCGGCCGAACCCGACTTCTGGCGTCATTTGCTTGAACGGGCAGAACGACACGAGGCCGACAGGCCCGTCTTTTACGCCTTGTGGTTTGCCCAGCATCTATTCGACACGCCCGTGCCAGCAACGGTTTACGATGGCATGGACAAGCCCGGCAATGCGGTGCTTCGGTTGATGAGCTGGGCTGTCAGGCACGCTGCGTTGCCAATATTGCCTGAGAAGATGTCGTTGAAGGTCCGGGCCGCCCGGCGCGTCCTCTATATGCGGTCGCACTGGCTACGTATGCCGCCTTTGATGCTTGGCAAACATCTGGCGACAAAATTTCTCATGAGTCTTGGAGTAATCCGGCAATAATCTCTTTACGCTGTAAATCCGTAGGCACTATAGTACGCGCCAATTTGATGTGAGGAGACAGTCATGACTGCAGCAACGAACCGTCCGATCAACCGCCGTGTTGTACTGGCAAGCCATCCGGACGGAATGGTCAAGGAATCCGATTTTCGGATTGAAGATGAACAACTCGGTGAACTGGGCGAAGGCGAAGTGCTGGTCAAGCAGGAAGCCATCTCGATTGACGCCTTTATTCGCACAGCGCTGAACGAGCAGGAAGGCCTGCACACAGCGGTACCCATCGGTGGTGTCATCGGTACGCTCGGCGTAGGTCGTGTGGTCGAAAGTAACAATGATGAATTTGCTGTGGGTGATGCTGTCTCCGGCGGCATGGGTGCTCAGACCTATATTCAGGGCCAGCCGATGTATCAGAAGATCGACGACAGCCAGGTACCTGCCACGGCTTATCTGGGTGCCTTGGGCCTGACCACAGGCGTAACGGCCTATTTCGGTATTCTGGAATGTGGCGCCGCCAAGGAAGGCGACACGGTCGTTGTCTCCGGTGCGGCAGGTGCTGTGGGGACTATTGCCGCGCAGGTTGCCAAGATCAAAGGCTGCAAGGTGATCGGTATCGCCGGCGGTAAAGAAAAGTGCGACTTCCTGGTCAATGAACTCGGCCTGGATGGTGCCATCGACTACAAAAACGATGATATCGATGCCAAAATCAAAGAACTGTGCCCCGGTGGTGTAGACGTGTTCTTTGATAATGTAGGTGGTGAGTTGCTCGACATCGTGCTCGACAATTTAGCCTTTAAGGGCCGCATTTCTATCTGTGGTGCGATCTCTCAATATGGCGACCAGCAGAATGTTCGGGGCCCGAGCCTATATCTGCGCCTGGCGGAACGCTGGGGCACCATGGGCGGCTTTGTCGTGTCCTACTACGCCGACAAGTTCGAACAGGCTTATGCTGATCTCGGCCAGTGGATGGCAGAAGACAAGTTGGTGATGCCCGAGACAATCGAAGAAGGTATCGACAACTTCCCCAAAGCACTGATTGGTCTGTTTAACGGCGCCAACACGGGCAAGATGCTGGTCAAACTCGACTAGTTTCTATACCAGACGTAAAGCGGGGGTGTTCACAGAAGTGAACGCCCCTTTTTTGTTCGAAAGGCGAATGAATCATTTGGCCGATACTGTGTTTGGAATTCCTATAATTTACGAAATAAATTTGTTGTTTTCCATGGACTAAGAACCAATGGATCTTGTAACCTTTTGGTAACGATGGGTTGGCGTCTGATAATGCAATTTGAGGTTGCTTAACGGAGCTAAGCGGCTGACCCTTGGGTTAGGGGTGAACGCTATCTGGGAGATAGATGCATGGGAACAATAGTGTTTAGGTCAGCTGCCGGGCTGGCATTAGGTGCAGGGCTTGGTATGGCGATGACCGCATCGGTACACGCGCAGAATGGAAGCGGGGCCACCGAAGAGCGCGTGGGAATTCGGCAAGTTACCGTAACGGCGCAGAGAACAGCTGAAAATGTGCAGACCGTGCCTATTGCGGTAACGGCCCTGAGTGGTGACTCACTGGGTATGCGACAGGTAGAGAATTTCTCTGACCTTCAGTTCAACATCCCCAATACGACCTTCTCCAAGGGGAACTTCACCGGGTCGAGCTTCCAGATCCGTGGCGTCGGCACCACACTTGTCGCGGCTTCTTCCGACAACGGCGTGGGCATTAACATCAATGACGTCCCGCTGAATGCGCCACGTCTGTTTGAAACAGACCTCTATGATGTGGAACGGGTAGAAGTACTGCGCGGTCCGCAAGGGACGCTATTCGGGCGAAATGCAACGGCTGGTGTGGTCAACATGCTTACGGCCAAGCCGGTGCTGGAAGAATTTCAGGGTAGTGCCGAATTCGAGTACGGCAATTTCGATTCAACACGGGCAGAGGCCATGCTGAATATCCCCGTGGGCGAGAAAGTAGCGATCCGATTGGCGGGCAATTTCGTTAAACGAGACGGCTATACAAGAAACCTCGATACGGGTAACCGAATTGATGGCCGCGACAATTATTCCCTGCGCGGGTCTGTTCGTATTGAGCCGTCTGACAACACCAGAATCGACTTTATGATTTCCTGGTTCGACGAAGACTCAAACCGCACTCGTGCGACAAAGCAGCTGTGTCATCGTGACCCGACGGCCATCCTTGGTTGTTTGCCAGACAGCCTGGCATTTGAATCAGCTAACTCAAATGCGACCCTGTCAGGCATTCTGATGTCGAATGCGGTTCTGGGGCCGTTGGCCTTGACCAATCTGTTCGACCCTACGGACTATGCTGCAGAAAACCCAGCGAATTTACGGCAGACGCGGGCGGCCTTTGACCCAATCTACCAGGCCGACGAATTGCTGATGACCCTGAAGATTGAACAGGACCTTGGCGAGAATTACACGCTGACATTTACCGGCGGGTATCAGGACACACACATCACGTCGCAGCAGGAATATTTTAATCGGGTTGATATTGATCCAGTATTGCCTGCGGCAGTGGGCGTAGCGTTCCCGATCACAAGTTCGATTTATTTCGCGAATGGCATGTTCCCGATTTCCGGGATTGACGACAGTAACTTTGGCGTTGTTGGGGGCAACATTGCCGGGTTCTCCTCAGACTTGCCGTCCTACGATCAGTCCAATGCAGAAGCCGAACAATATTCAGCCGAACTTCGGTTGAATTCGAACTATGACGGGCCCTTCAATTTCCAGGCCGGGGCGTTTTACATGAAGTACGACTACGCGTCGGACTATTATGTCATCGCCGCCTCCCTAGACTATTTTGCGTTGGTGGGCTCAGGTATCGACGGCGTTGGTTTGGTGTCACCTTTCTACCGCAACGAAACAGAAACCTACGAGCTGGAAAGCTGGGCTATTTTTGCTGATGCGACATACGACATTACAGATGAAATTCAGCTCACAGCCGGTATCCGGTATACCGAAGACAAGAAGTTTGAACTCTCTCGTCAATTGTTGCTCGACGGCATCGCGCAGGTGGGGTCCAGCACGGCCATCGTTCCCCTTCCGACGCTTGACGAATTACGCTCTGATTGGGGTGAAGTAACCGGGCGCGCTGTTGTGACATGGACGCCGAGGAATGATGCCATGTATTACGCCTCTTACTCGCGGGGCTACAAAGGCGGTGGGTTCAACCCGCCTTCCGGCTTCTCAACAACAGCGACCACGTTTGATCCGGAATTTATCGACGCCTACGAAATTGGCACCAAGCAAACCTTTGCGGATGGGCGGGCGCAGGCAAATATTTCTGCGTTCTATTACGACTATCAGAACCTGCAGGTTTCCAAGATTGTTGACCGCACGTCACTGAACGAAAACATCGATGTCAAGACCTGGGGCCTGGAAGGTGAGTTCCTGTATGCCCCCAATGAGAATTGGATGTTCAACCTGAACGCATCCTATATGGGCTCGAAAATTGGCGATGAGTTTTCTGTCGACGGGCGTGACCCAACCGATGGCCGCTCAGATGTCACCCTCATCAAGGACCTGTCGAGCGCATCAAACTGCGTAATCAATCACAATGGTGCGCCGCCACCAGAACTGATCCCGGAATTGGCTGCCCTGTTCCCGTTCGGGACCACGGAAGTACCGGGGCTGGATGCCAATGCCGCTTTCACCACGTGTGATGGGGCTGCCGCCGCCCTGGCCGGGTTTAATCAGATTGCCGGTACGAATTACACCGTTACAGATGGCGTGGAGGCCAGCCTGAAAGGCAATGAAATTCAGCAGGCGCCAGACTTCACCATCAGTATGGGGGCGCAATACACGCACTATTTCGGGAATGGCATGAGCCTGTCCACCAGGGTCGATTATTACATGCAGACAGCCATGTTTGCCCGTCTGTTCAACAAGCCTATTGACCGTATCAAGTCATGGGATGTGTTGAATGCGCAGGTCACGTTGAACTCGGCGAATGATACCTGGCGCGTTCGGGCATTCATTCAGAATATTGCCAACAGCAAACCGATAACGGGTCACTTCTTTACGGACCCCTCGAGCGGCAACTTCACCAATGTGTTTGTGCTGGAGCCCCGTAGGTTCGGCATTGAAGTGGGGGCTAGCTTCTAGCCCACCGCTGGAACTACAAAAAAAGCCCCGTTGGCAAGGTCAGCGGGGCTTTTTTTAATGTCTATTGATCCAGTTCGAAATTGGATGTGAATGTGCGGAAGTTTTTGTGGTCGTTGGAGCCATAAGGCACTGCATAAGGGGCTGCTACGCCCGGAAGGGTGTCTACGGAGAACAGCTCCCGTATAGGTCCTTGTAGGCGTATCCATTGCACGACGTCGCCATTGGTCAGGTCGATAATCTGTACGCCGCACCAGGGGTCTGCATTCCGCTTGGCGATTTCATCATCAAGCTGCAGGCCAGAAAACGAGCCATCGCGTGGTTCAGACAGGGTCGCAATGGCATATTTGCCGACAAAGCTCAGCCCGCGTAGGAAGCCGGGCATAAAGGCAATGTCTTCTGTTTTCCCTGTTTTTCGATCAACACGGCACAGATAACCACGGCCAGAATCTTCCACATAAAGCTGGTCATTGTAGACGCGCGGGCTATGGGGCATCGACAGCCCCTCGGTGACGATGCGGTCATCGTCGGCCAAGTCGATCAGCAAGCCGCCTTCACCACGCCGGTTGCGCCATCCATCGACACTGTCGGACCGGGACACAGCCGTGACGTAGCGCGCTTTGCCGTCTTCCATCGCCAACCCATTCAGGTGGCAGCGGTCTTCAGGTGCCAGTTTGGAGATGAAGGGTGGCTTCCAGATGGCGCGGAACCCGTGGGTCAGGTCGAAACTCGCCAGGCAGGAGTAGAGTGTATTTACAAACAAAATTCGGCCATTGGGCTCCACACCCAGTTCGTGAATGTCGAGGTCGCCCGTCGCCTGCGTGTTGCGGGGTACGAACATGCGGTCATATTGCTGATTGGCGATCTGACCTGGCAGCAGGACATTTTCCAGCCGGGTCAGCTCAAAGGCTGTAGCGACGTAAATCCGCTGGCTATCTGCCCAAACGCCCATGGCCCGGTCGAAATTCTGCTGGTGAACAGATAGCGCCCCCGTCGGCAGGCGACCGATCATAAACAGCTGCCCGGTTTGGTAAGATGTAAGCGCGATAGAGATATTATTGGCGGCCAACCAGTCGACCATGCCGCGCGAACAGCTGATCTGCATATTGGTCTCAATACCCGTCTGGTGTGAATTTTCCGGTTGAGTCATGGAGGTATCCCGTCAATCAAAACGACTTTGCTACATGTTGACTGCTCAGCGGGTTATGATGAAGGCCACTGAGTTAGCTTTAACAGGGGAAAAGGTGACAATGCAAAACATTGTCGTAAACGACACAAACAGAGATGAATTTCGTGACCGATTGGTGCGTTACTTCACTGATATCATTCCGTTACCACCGGAAGTCGGTATTGAAGAGCGCATCTCTGAGGTGGGCATGGTATGCGTGGAAAATGGTCGCATCATTGGTGTGGCAACGATTGCAAAAGTGCTGATCCGGCAGTTGGGCATGGATATGTGGTTCTATCGAACCAGCGTGTCGCCTGATCACCGCCATGTTGATATTGCCCGGTCGCTGGCGAATGACCTTTACGCTCATATGGACGCGCAATATGAGCCGGGAAAGGGCATGCCTGTGGGGTTCTTTTACCTGATCGAAGCAGAAGTGCTGATCCGGAACCTGCCGCATTGTGTATGGCCGACGACTGGAGCCGTCTTTATTGGCCTGGACAATATGGGCCGGCAGCGAAGTATCAAATATTTCACCCGGGCGATGCTGGATGACCCGTGGGAAACATCACAGCGGGTTGTCCGGCAGGCAGTAGAGCAACCACGCGTCATATAGATGACTGCTCTGGTGATGGCTGACAAGAAACAGGTCGTGGGGTCAATAATTCAAATTTTAATCAAACTAGAACTATTGGCTGCCGGAAATTGACCACGCTTGAAGGGGAGTATTGTAATGTTTAACAAGGTGCCGAAAAGCATGAAGCGGATGCTTGGGAATCAGGCAATTGCCGCAGAAGGGCCAGGTACGTCCGGGAATTCGAAAATTGCTGCTGTATCTGTTTTGGCGCTGTCGACGGGAGTTGGCCTCTCCCAGGGGGTTGATGCCTCGACCAATGTCTGCGCAGGCGCAACAGCCGGTGATACCGTTACCATAACAGATGCAGGAAACCCCTATGCGGCTGCGACGCTTTGCCATGTTGAAGACATTACGCTTGTCCTGCAGGGTGATAATGGCGGCACGCAGACACCAGTCATCATCAATACACTGGTAGATGATGCTCTCGGTATCCGTGTAGATGGTACCCAAGGCGCCGGTATCACTGTTATTACAGAAGCTGGGTCGTCCATCACCACGGGTGGGAATACGGGCTTCGACGGCATAGAACTCATCAGCCTTAACGGGGCCGATATCGACGCCGATTTGTCCGGCGATATCAATACGAGCCTGAACTTTAACGATGGTGTTTTTGTGCTTGGCTCGGGTGGGGCGAACATCGACGTGTACCACGACGGTAATATCCACACGACCGGTGGCCACCAGGCTATCGGCATCTGGGTAGTTGGTGGCGGTGAGAATATGTCGATTTACAATGCCGGGTCGATCATCACAGAAGGCGGGGGTAGCTCTGGCGGCATTGTCGTTAGTTCCTCGCCTGTCTCTGATACTTTCTTGATGGGTAATAGTGGCGCCATCGAGACAAGCGGCCTTGGCAGTGAAGGTTTGATGTTGTTCGGGCGGGGCGTTACAGGCTCCATTGTGAACTCAGGTGAGATTGTGACATCAAGCAGGTATACTGCCGGTATTGCCGTCTAAACGCACTACGATACTGATGTGGCTATCGATGTTGCTGGTGACATCGTCACGTCTGGTGATCGATCTCCCGGCATCCGATTCATCAATTGGCAAGATGATGGAGAAGGCGATACCGTCATTGATGTTTCGGGTTCTATCTCAACGTCAGGTGATGGCTACAGCACTGATAATTACACGGGAATTGGTAACCAAGGCATTGCTGTACATACCAAGTATAATGATACCTTCATTGATGTCAGCGGTACAGTTACGACCTCAGGCGAAAATGCAGCGGGCATTCTGTCTGGCCACAAATATGGCGGGACCACGACAATCACCAGCACAGGCGCCGTCATGGCAACCGGCGAGGAGGCGATCGGCATTGAGGTCGAAGCCTATGATGGCGTCTATGTGCAGGTAACAGATGTCTCTGGCACTTATCACGGCTTGGATATCTCGACGGTAGAGGGACCCGTTGAGGTTACGGTCGATGGTACGGTTGTGGGGGGTATCGATGGTGGCGGCATTGTCATTACAGCCCCCGTCTCCAGCAGCACCACTATTAACGCAGATGGCAGTGTTGGTGCGGCTTCTGGCCTGGCGATTGATACGACGTTTTACGACGACACCGAGAGCGAAGACAGCGTTACCTCATACGGGGTGATTGCTGGTAACATTGTGCTGGGTGATGGCAGTGATTCTGTCCTGTTTGGCGACGACGCTGATCTAAGCCTGCTAGGCACAGTTGATGGCGGTGATGACACCTCCGTGGCAGATGGTTTTATCGATACCCTGACGTTCAATGGTATCACCGCAGACATTGCACCCGACGGCTTTGAGAACTTCGAGCTTTTTGTTGTTGACGATGCCCAGATCACCCTGAGTGGTGCAGGGATGTTAATGACGTCTGGCGACGACGGTTATGGCGCCTTTGTCCAGAACAACAGCTGGCTTGGCTTTGGTATGGGTGTTGACCTTGAAGGCAATTTACATGTGGATGCTACATCCGCTGTTTCGGGCGCGGGAGCGAACCCGACGGTCTATGGCGACCTGTTCCTTGAAGGGGCCATTGACCTGGTAGATGGTTCTGCCGATGACACCTTCACGGTAACAGGCAATGCACTGTCCGATGGCGGCGTTTTGGCTGTTGATGCGGGCTTCAGCGGGTTCAGTGCCATTACCGGCGATGGCCTGGTGATCGAAGGCGATCTGACGGGTGATCTGTTGGTTGATGTCAACCTACTGGAAGAGGTGAGCCCGGAGGTCGACGACCCGCTGGTTGTCGTTGAGGGTGAGGTTGATGGCACAGTGTCTCTATTGAACCCGATTCAGGGGATCGTCAGTTTTGACCTGAAAGAAGATGGCGACAGCCAACGCTGGTATCTCGTGAATGATGGCGTGTTGTACCCGGTGAATGCCTAGGAGGCACTGAACAGTGTTGTTGGGGCTCAATTGTTGCGTAGCATGGGTACGCTGCGCCAGCGTGTTGGTGCACCCTCTATGTGGGACCCGAAGGAACGGGTCGAAGAAGGCTTGTGGTTCCGCGGTGTTTATGACCATTCAAAGGGTGATGCCGGTCTTACGGAGAATGCGGGCCGGTTCAAGGGTGACCGTATCTTTGGTCAGCTTGGCCTTGATCTCCTGAATGGCGAGAAGGACGACCGCAGCTGGGTGGGTACGGTGTTTGGGACCATCGGGTCGAGCGAGGTTGACAATTTCGACATAGCCGGTGCCCGCGTTGGCGAGACAGAGGTAGATGATTATGGCTTCGGTGTCGGTTTTACCTGGTATCGCGGCGGTAACTTCTTCATCGACGCTGTGTTCCAGATGCTGTGGCATGACATCAATATGGAAAGCCTTGGCAACATTACCGCGAATACGGATGGCGACACGATCATGGCAAGCCTTGAGGCAGGCTATCGGTTTGACCTGGATGATGGCTGGTACCTGTCGCCCGAGGCACAGGTGATCTGGTCCCGCACAGATATTGATGACTATGTGGATAGTGTTGTGCTTGCTGTTGTCCATGGCAATAAAGGCAAGAGTGTCGTTGGCCGGTTTGGCATGACCCTGGAGAAGGACGACGGGGATGACTTTGTTGGTTACCTGAAGGCCTCCCTGGTGAACGAGTTTGAAGGCGACGGGGGGCTTTGGATCAATGGTCAGCTGGTTGGCTATGACCATTCGGGGGCAGCGCTTGAACTGCAGGCCGGTGGTGCGTGGCGGCTGTCCGAGCGGACATATCTGTTCGGTGAGTTCAGCTACACCGATGATTTCTCAAATAGTGATGTCAAAATCATCGGCGGCAAACTTGGCGCTAAAACAACGTTCTAGGACCAACAGCAAGGCGCCTCATTGCGCAAGATAAGCACGCCAACTAGACTGGCCCCTCAACAGGGGGCCTTTCTTGCAATATGTGCTGATCAATGATGCGAACCGTGCCGATTATCAAGAGCGGCTGGTCCATTACTACACCCATGTCATGCCACTGCCGGAGGTAGTGAAAATGCCGGTGCGCATCAGGCAGGTAGCCATCGCCTGTTTGGACGACCAGGACATAGTCGGCGTCGCCACCATCCTGAAAGTGCACGTGCAGGACCTCGACCTGCCCATGTGGTTCTATCGTACCAGCGTGGCTGAAGACTATCGGCAGCGCGACATTGCCCGCACCCTGGCTAATACGCTCTATGACCACATGGATGCATCCTACCAGCCCGGCGATCCGCTGGGCTTCTATTACTTGGTGGAAAGCGCGACACTGATTGACAACAATAAGGAAGTTATTTGGCCGCGCATGGGTGCCTTTTATATGGGACGCGATGCCAAGGGCCGTGAAAAACGGGTGAAGTATTTCACCCAGGCCAGTCTGGCGCATCTGAGCTGAGTTTGGTGGCCATCGCCTGGAATTGAGTTGCCAGCAGATACGCGATGCGGCAGAGTTCAAAGATTGTTGGGGTATTTCGTTGCGTATGTTTCTTGCTGTTTGACAAGGCCTGTCGTCTTTGGGGGAAAATATGCCGGTTACTTCTGTTCATCCTGAATTTGGCGCGCGTGAGGCGACATTGATCAAAAGGCCCGCGACGACTTTGTTGGCTGCAACGTCTGTGGTTGCGCTGACCAACGGGCTTGCGCCTCTCGATGCGCAGGCGGTGGATGCCTGTGCGCCAGCCGTTCCAGGTGATACCGTCATCGTGCTGCCAGATGCGGGGCAATTTCCCACAGGGATTACGTGCGATGTTAATGATGTAACCCTTGTCCTGCAGGGGGACAGCGACGCGCCGGTGATCATCGATACAGATGCAGCCCATGGTGTGCTGTTCGAGCCGATGCCGACAAGTGGTGCCGCAACTTTTGTGGGTGAGGGCAGCACATCCGTCACCGTTTCTGATCCTTTCTATCATGGTGTCATTGTCGCGAGCGTTGATGGTCCCGTCGATGCGACCATGGCAGGCAATGTCACCACAAGTGGCGATTACAGTGTCGGCATTATCGGGGCGAGCTACTACGGCGATGTGTCAATTGATGTGTCGGGTAATGTCGATATTCTGGGAGATGGGGATTCTATAGGGGACTCACCGGGCATCCACGTCCATGCGCATTATGGCGCGGTTGATGTAACCCTGAGCGGAAATGTCGTAACTGCCCCCAAATATTCAGCCGGTATTGATGTACAGGCGCATTTTGGCCCTATCGACGTCGATGTAACAGCTAGCATTCAGACAATGGGGCGCCAATCGGCAGGTATTTTTTCTGTCAACACGGGTAATGTTGCGGACCCGGCTACGGTTGATGTCAGCGTGAGTGGCGGCACCATTGCGACCGCCGGGTTGGCGTCTGCAGGCATTGTTGCGGGCTCACAATATGATGCGGTGAATGTCACGCTCACTGACAGCAGCATTACGACGACTGGTGAACGGGGTGATGGTATTTATGCCGCCAGCGGCGCAGCGGGCATTACTGTTCTGGCGGATGACGCATCAGACATTGATACGCAGGGCTATTCGGCCACGGCAGTAACGGCGCGGGCGCGTGGTGGAGATGTTAGCATTACCATGGACGGCGATGCCGCAACGGCGGGCCAATTTGCTGGCGGTGTTCAGGCTATTGCCGAAGAAGAAGGCAATGTATTTGTCGCGATAGGTGGTTCTGTTGCAACGCTTGGTGACAACGCCCAAGGCGTGCATGCGAGTGCAGGAGAAGGGACTGCGGAAGTGCATGTAAGCGGCAGTATTTCGACGCAAGGCGAAAGGGCTGGTGGTGTTGATGCCCGGTCCGATGCAGCTGTCATCATCGCGATTGATGGCTCGGTGGAAACTGAAGGGGCCTATTCAAACGGGGTTGACGTAGACGCCAAATATAATGAGGGCTCGGCCGACATTTCAGTCAGTGGATCGGTTGCAACCATCGGCGATGGCTCCAACGCTATTGATGTCGACGTGAAATATAGTGCAGACATTGACGTTGCCGGCACCCTGACGACGCGCGGCAATAATGCCATCGGCATTCATTCTTCCAGCCACGAGGCTATTCTCTCGTCGACCAATGTTTCAGGTGACATTGAAACCTTTGGTGAAGAAGCATGGGGCATTGCGGCCAGCAACGACTATGGCGCACAAAATGTTAATGTCAGCGGTTCTGTAACGACACATGGCGACTATTCTCGTGCTGTCCACGCGATCAGCCGCGGCAACGACGCGCCATATTATGGCGGCGTTAATATTGATGTTTCTGGCGCCGTTGTCTCTGCGGGCGACTATAGCGCTGGTGTCGCTGGTTATGCCTATGGTGGAGATGTCGACATTGATATTTCTGGCAATGTGTCGACGCAGGGTGTCTATAGCCATGGCGTTATGGCGATGGCAGATGGCGGTGTAGTTGACATCCGCGTTACAGGGGCAATCGCCGCGACGGGGGCAGATAGCACGGGCATTTTCGCGTACGCCACGGGTAGTACCCATGTTGAAGTCAACGATGTCCTGGGTGGTTTCGATGGTGTTGACGCATGGGCGGGGGCCAATGCTCTGACAGTCACCGTGAATGGTGCTGTTGTCGGCGGCACAGGTGCAGGCATACGGACACAGGCACCCTATGGGGCAAGTATCGTGGTCAGTGGTACTGGTTCTGTTTCTGCCGCCTCCGGCATCGCCATCGATACCGCCGTAAACAACGATTATTCGGCCGACGACAGCGTGGCCGTCTCTGGCAGCGTTGTGGGAGATGTTTTCCTTCATAACGGCAGTGATCGTGTAACCTTTACGGCCAGCGCTGATGTGTCGGGTCTGGGTGTCATCGATGGCGGGGACGACAATTCTGTCGACGACGGCTTTATTGATCGTCTGTTGTTGGAGGGTACACAGGGCAGTGTAACTGGGACAACATTCCTGAATTTTGAAGATATTGTACTACGCGATGGTGCCGATATCACCATAACGGACATTGATGGCACACCGCTGCAGGCTTCCTATGCCAATGGTTTCGGCCTCCACCTGGAAGATGGCAGCAAGCTCGACCTGTTGTCAGGTATCGATGTTCTGGCCAATATCGACATCAACGACACCTCCCTGTTGGTGACGGGCGGGACTACAGACAGCCCGCACCGGCTAGACGGATGGGTCTATCTTGAAGGCGGCATCAGCATGGCCAGCGGGGCACCGACCGGCAACACCCGCATTGCTGATTTCCTGGCCTCTGAAGGTGGGTCGCTGACTGTTGATGCGGGTATCGGCGCAGGCGGCGAACCCATTACCGCCGATGTGTTGGTTGTGGAAGGCGACCTTGACGGAGACCTGAATATCTTCGTCAACACGCTTGATGAAGCGGGGCTGGAAACGGATGATCCTCTATTCGTGGTGCAAGGCGAAGTGAGCGGTGATGTGCAGCTTGGCCACCGGGTTGACCACGGCATTTACTATTTTGGGCTCGAGGAAGATGACCAGGCCTGGTACCTGGTCAATGATGGTATTTTCGAGCAGGTCTCTGCCTATGAAAGCGTTACTTCACTGCTCGGTGTGCAAAACCAGCAGACGATTGGCTCCCTGCGCCAACGAGTCGGGGCACGATCTGTCTGGGATGCAAAGAACCGCACGGCGCAGGCTGTATGGGTGCAGGGCGAATATCAGGACGCACGGGGTGATAGCGGCATAGGTGACCATAGTGGTGGCTTCAGTGGCGACCGCCTTTTTGCCCAGCTGGGTATTGATGTTGTGGCCTTCGAAACGGGTGAAACCACCTTTGTTGCCTCTGTCTTCGGGACGCTGGGTAATAGTGATCTGGACGCGCGTGACATGAGCGGCGCGGCCACGGGTGGGGCAGATATTGATGACTACGGTGTTGGCGTAGGCATCACCCTGTATCACGGTGGCAACTTCTATCTAGATGCCGTGTTCCAGGCGTCGTGGCAGGATATCGATTTCGCCTCAGCCGGTGGCGTGACCGGCGAAACGAGTGCCGATGGCCTCAGTGGCGCGATAGAACTGGGCTATAATGTTGACCTGTCCAATGGCTGGTCTCTGGCGCCACAGGCGCAACTGGTATTGGGCAGCATCGATATCGATGACTATGTCGACAGTGATGCCATTGCGGTGGCCCAAATTGGCAAGGCCAAGAGTGTGTTGGGCCGCTTTGGCCTGACGCTAGAGCGTAACACCGGGGGTAATTTCATCGGCTATCTTCGCACTGGTATCAGTGAAGAATTCAAAGGTGGCGGCCAGCTGGTCTTCAATGGCCAGACGGTGGGCTGGGATTATGGCGGGACCAGTATTGAGGTGTTGCTGGGCGGTTCCTACAGGCTCGGTGAAAACAGCCATATCTTTGCTGAGTTCAATTATGCGGACCATCTCAGCGGGCCGGGTATTCGACGAACTGGTGGTAAGGCCGGGCTGCGGATAGGGTTTTAAAGCGAAATCATCTGTGTTCTGTAGCTCTTGTTCCTGTAAAACAGGGACTGTGAAACGGAGCCTAGCGTGATGAAGAAGTTCTATTCTGGCATTCTGATAGCCAATCTGGTGATTGAGCTTGTTGGTGTGTCGGCCTTGCTGGCCGCACCAGACTTCCTCGTCGACAGCAGCAATGAAAGCGCGCTTCTTTGGTCGTGGAATTATGCTTTTGTCGCCTTGGCCATGGGCGGCACAGTCTTTTGGGCATGGCCGTATCGGGAAAGCTATGCGGCGGCCGGTGCGGTGTTGGGCATTATTGCCAGTTTTCATCTGGCGCTTGCTTTGGCGTTGTTTATTGCCGAGGCGCTTTTCATAGACGTCGTGCTTCACAGTATTTTTGGGGCCATCTGCCTCTACCTTTACACCCAGCGCGTGAACTGGTGCGATAGGCCTTAAGAGAAGTCTGACTGTGCTTTTGTTCCGGGCATCCAGAAAAATCGGCAGCCACGCCTTTATCTGCGGGTGTGGCCATAGTGGCACGACCCTGATCGCTACCATTCTGGGGACGCATAGCCAGATTTATGTGCCGCCAAGAGAGACCGCGATCTTTATGCCGCCGCGCAGGCCCTTAGGCATCGTGTCAATCAAAAGATACCGGCTTTGCGTGGGCGAAGCACCGGCGGCGGGCAAGCAGATTTTGATCGAAAAAACACCAAAACATATCGAGCATGTTGATCTGATCCGGGCGCAGATCCCCGGCGCCAAATTCATTATCCCTGTGCGGGACGGCCGTGATGTTGCAACATCCATCATGCGCCGCAAGTTGGACCTTGGCGTGGGCGTTGATAGGTGGATACGCGACAACAATCTGGTTTCGAACGAACTGCATAAGGAAGACGTGCTTGTCTATCGGCATGAAGATCTGGTTAAGGACCCAGTTGGGGTTCTGAAGAAAATTTGCGGTTTCGTTGAAGTCGATTATGAAGAGACGATGCTGGAGTATCACAAGCAGCAAACTCTGTGGAATGGGGCGCAGAATGTTGGGGCCACGGCAGAGAGAACAGGCCGCCATCACAACCAGAACCGCACCTGGCAGGTGAACCAGCCGATTTTCGATGCCAGTGGTACTTGGCGAAACTATGCTTCCGAGGAAGAGTTACAGGAAATCACCACAGGCAGGGGCCGCCCGCTTATGGAACTGTTTGGCTACCTTTCGGCAGAAGGCACCAGATAGAAAAACAGGAAATTGCAGGCGATGCAGTTCGTAAGGCACAGCAATAACCCGCTTGTTACGTCGGAAAGTAGCTCGACGATCGGGAATAATATTAATGGCCCGTCCGTTATTCGGGTGCCGGACTGGCTCCCTAATCCGCTGGGCCGCTATTACATGTATTTTGCGCACCACAACGGCAAATATATTCGGCTGGCTTTTACAGAGTCTTTGGATGAGCCCTGGACCATCTACGAGCCGGGAACGCTGAAACTGTCACAAGCCCGCCGCTTCAAACGCCACATTGCCTCACCCGACCTACATGTTGACCACGACAGTCGCCAAATCCGGATGTATTTCCATGGCGTCGCCCGGGGTGGCCGCAGCCAGTGGACAGGGGTGGCCGTTTCGCCAGATGGCATTAACTTCAAGGCACCGTTTAGGGTGTTGGGGAAATACTATTTCCGGGTTTTTGAATGGCGTGGTGCTTATTACGCCCTGTGCAAGTCATGGAATGACGGCGTGGCCGAGCTTCTTTGGTCAGAAGATGGTGTCTCCCGTTTTGAATTTGGCAAGACCTTGCTGCCCGGCATGCGCCATTGTGCTGTTTCGGTGGATGGCGACGAATTGCTGGTATTCTTCACCCGTGTAGGCGATGCGCCTGAGCGCATTCTGGTGTCGCGGATCAAACTAACGCCAGACTGGAAAGACTGGGTTGCCAGCGAACCTGAAGAGGTCCTGCGCTCCGAATTAGCCTGGGAAGGAGCTGATTTGCCGATAGAGACGTCTTCTTCCGGCATGACAGGACGAACACATGCTCTGCGTGACCCCTGTATTTTTGAAGAAGCCGGCAACAGGCACCTGTTTTATTCCATCGCAGGCGAGCAGGGCATTGCCATGGCCTCGATGTTGCAGCATTGAAGAACTGCTGAAGGGGTGAGAATTGCACATTGCGGGCCTGACCCTGCTCCAGTAGCATTATGTTGCTCATTGGGAGACTAAACAGTGATGACAATCGCGACCACGCTTGGACTTGCCGGCCTCGCCCTGTTCGTGGCAACGACCATGACCTGGTTCGCGCGCGCAAACCAGGTTGCTATTCCTGACAATCGCCTTCTTTTTTGGCGGGTTGGGCAATTGCAGCTTTGCTGGGCATTACAAGCCTGTTTGCGTCCAGTGCAAACTGGCTGAGTTACGTTTTGGGTGGATTAGCCAGCCTCGGCGGCGTGTTTCTGCTCGGTCTTTATGCCCTGGGCAAACAACAAACTGGCGATGCCATCAAGGTAGGCGACGCCGTCCCGGCATTTGAGGCGCTGGACGATCTTGGGCAACCCTATACGTCTGAGGCTTTAATGGGCACGCCGACACTTATCAAATTTTTCCGGGGCCATTGGTGACCCTACTGTGTCGCCGAGTTGCGGCGATGGTCAGAAGAACTTAGTGATGACCTTGCCCAGCGGGGTAGGAAGGTGGTTGCGGTCTGTACCGATACCCCTGAGAAAATTGCCGAAGGGTGGACCAAACATGGCCTGCAAGGGACGTTTCTGGCAGACCCCGACCTTACTGTGACAGATGCCTTTGGCCTGCGGAACATGAATATTGCGGTACGCCCCTCCGGCTTGCCGGGCTTGCCCGTGCCAACGACCTTGATGCTTGATGCTGAAGGTATTGTTCGCTGGAAGGACCAGTCTGCTGACTATATGCAGCGCAGCGACCCGGATTATGTGCGGGCAGCTTTGCCGGAACATTTCTAGGTTCTGTTGCCGCTCGTCGCACACGGGGAAAGATGGCTGAACGCCAGAGTCCCCCAGCAGTGACCTACTATCGAGGTTTTGCTGCAGCCCCCACGACTGTTTGGCCTGCTGCGACATCCTTGGTTACGACCGCGCCCGCGCCGACTGTCGCGTTATCGCCGATCCTAATGTTTTCGAGTATGGTCGCGCCCGAGCCAATGAGAACGTCCTGCCCGACAGAGCAACCCTGGCGTTTGTCAGGACAGTTGAAAAATCAGCGATTTCGACATCGTGCGCGATGATAGCACCGGTAGCGACATAGCAATGTTGGCCAAGGCGAGCGCGCAAACCAATAGAGGCGAAGTGATTGACCGAGCTGCCCGTCCCCAACTTTGCCTGCCTGCCGACAAATGCTGCTGGGTGAATCAACGGGTCACAGCTATGCATACCCAACGCAATTGCTTGCTCGACGACCTTTCGGCGGCCGGACGGAAAAGCAACGGTGCCGATAAATTCTGCATTCAGGGTTGCGGCGCTTTCAATTCCTGAGAGGAAGGTATCGCATCGGCCTGCAAAGTATTTTTCCTGCTGGACGATGTCCCAGTCATCATCGACGATTGCCACCACGTCCAAGTCTGCGCCTGTTTGTTCCTGGAGGTCTTCAATAATGCCGAGAACATTGCTGGCGTGCCGGCCGCCGCCGAGTAGTGCCAATGAGGTCATTTGTGTTTCGTTCCGATAGCAAGATTAGGGAATGCCATTAGCTTGGCCGCCTGGGAATCCAAGGCAACAAGGGGCTAATATCTTTCATGATGCCATCATAATCGCATCTTCGCTCTAATGATCGCTTATCCATCAAGTGGGCGCTGAACCGGAAGAAGATCGCCATTACGACAGGTCCCGACAGCACCAGGGCCATGTGGCTTTCAAAGATGCCTGCAGCGAGTGCGAAGGGGATCAGTGACAGCCAGAACAGCACTTCACCAAAATAGTTTGGATGCCGTGACCAGGCCCATAGACCGCTGCGAATGGACCCCCCGTTGCGATAGGCGGGTGACTGCTGGAACGCCTTGTTTTGCGCATCGGCAACATATTGGATGAGCGTGGCGGCCAAAGCACCCACCGCGCCAACCATGTCCCATAATGTCAGTTCTGGTTGTTCAGGCGGTGTTTGCATCAGGACAAGTGCGGCTGGTGCGAAGGCAAAGTAGACCAGATAGGTGGGGAAGTGGTGCATCCCGACCAGTGAATTAAGCCAATAGGGAATTGGCGCGCTGCGCATATTTTCGTAGCGCCAGTCTTCGATGCTCAGGCCTTTGGTCCAGCCATCCCAAAATAAAACGACATGATATCGCCCGGCCCACATGACGAAGCAGGCAAAGATCATAAACTGTCGCCAATGCCAGTTTACCAAACCACCATTGCTGTCAGCCACGATGCCCAGTACTAGCAGTGGTGGTGCGATGACCCAGTAGGGGTCATAAAGAGAGGAATTGCCATTGGCCATTGAGAAAAGCCAGATCACAAATGTCGAAACCGTTGTGACAATCAACCCATTGAGGAACGCACTATTCTCTGGCATCGCGACGTAGAGCAAAAACCAGCAGGCAGCGCCAATAGAAATGCTGACAAGATATGTAAGGTAGCATTGCAGGGCGGAGACTGGACGATGCGGCGGTGGCGATAATGTGCGGGTGGTATCCGGTTCTGACGTCGAACTCATATTCTGTCTGGCAGGCGCGCAAGTTGGTTCTAATGGGTGCAGCATAACACCACAGGGGTTTTCGTACCAAATTAACCTGCACTAAAACACTTGATCTGTTGCGTGAATAAGGGATGCTGTTTACATCATAAATTTTAAGTGCATAGGGAGGCACAGATGAAGTTTGGACTAGCTTTCGCCAGTGGGATCGGGATTGATTCCACCTCGGCAATTGAAATCAGTAAACGGGCGGAGGCCGCGGGCTTTGATTCTGTCTGGGGCGGTGAGCACGTCATTATTCCAGAAGAAATCGATTCCAAATATCCCTATACGGTAGATGGTAAAATACCAGCAGGGCCGGACACGCCTATCCTTGACCCCTTGATCTGGCTGGCCTATGTGGCTGCCGCTGCACCAACCCTGAAACTGGGCACCTGCATTCTTATTCTCCCGCAACGAAACCCGGTCATCCTAGCGAAGGAACTTGGCACGCTTGATAGCCTGACCGACGGTCGTGTTGAGCTCGGTATTGGCGTGGGCTGGATGAAAGAAGAATTCGATGCCATTGGCGTCCCCTGGGAACGTCGTGGTGCACGCACGGATGAATATGTCGACGCCATGCGGGCGCTCTGGGCAAATGATATGGCTGAGTTCCATGGCGAATTTGTCAATTTCCCGCCTGTCAGCTGTAACCCCCGCCCTGTCAATGGCGACATTCCCATAGTGGTTGGTGGTGATACTGATTTGGCTATCCGGCGCGCGGCGAAATATGCCCAGGGTTATTTCCCCGGTACCGGCGACACAGAGGAGTTGAAAGGCTTGATGCAACGGCTTGATGCCGCGCTTGAGGCCAATGATCGCGAGGCTGGCAGTGTAGAAATCAACGCCATGTTTGCCATGCAGATGGGCGACCCTGTTGGCGGTGCCGCACAATTGGCTGAAATGGGTGTCGACCGGGTCATGCTGCCCGCGTTCTTCTTCGCAGGTGATGGCGGGCTGGATCGACTTTCCGAGTTCGGCGAGACCGTGATCAAGCAGATCCAGTAACGCCGGATATCAAATTGGAGAATGAGGGTGGCTATTCGGTCGCCCTTATTTGCCCTCTTCCCCCCATAGAATGAAGAGAGAAGAGTAGCTCAGACAAAGCACTTATGGCAGGGGTATCGGCTAGAAACAGCGGCCGTTCGGCCATGCTGTCAGGAATCAGTGGCACCGTCGATCAGGTCGAAAATCGCACCAGGTAAGTCCATCATATTATCGACCACATCATCAGCGCCCAGCTCGGCAACTGGTGTGGTTGAATAGCCGAAGCTGACAGCCACAACAGGCAGGCCTGCATTGTGGGCGCCTTCCACATCGGTGGCGCTGTCCCCCACAAAAATACACTGGTCGGGGTTGGCCTTTATAGCCGCCATGGTGGCCTCGGCATGGGCTTTATGGGGCTTGCGTTCGGGGGCCTTGTCTGCCCCCACAATGGCTCCAAAAAAGTGGCGCAGTTTCAGGCGCTGCAGCACCGCTTCAGAAAGGGCCTGTGGCTTGTTCGTGCACACGGCCATCACGGCCCCTTCACGCCGCAGGGTCTCAAGTGCCTTGCGGGTGCCGGGGAAAGGGCGGGTGCGATCCACAATGTGTTCGGCGTAATAGTCGAGGAAGGTCTGTAGCGCCGCCTCAATTTCGTCATCATTCAGGTCTACACCGGCAGCCTCTACCCCCTGTTCGATCAGGCGGCGGGCACCAAAGCCAACCATGTCGCGTACGCTGTCTTCTGCAACTTCGGGAAGGTCGAGGCTCGATAAGGTATGATTCAGGGCACCTGTCAGGTCAGGGGCACTGTCGACAAGGGTGCCATCCAGGTCGAAAAGAACATAAAAGGGATCGTTCATGAAGACTCATGCACATGGTGGTCAAACTATAGTCTTTGTGGCAGGTTTGGCCGAAATTGTAAAACGCCCAGCACGGGAATCTTGCTCATGGCATTGAAAGACTTGGCCGTATTGGTATTGGCGGCGGGAAAAAGCACCCGCATGAAGTCTGCCGTGCCTAAAGTCCTCCACAAAGTGGGTGGACAGACGCTGATTGGCCACGTGCTTGGCGTAGGCAGGGATGCCGGGGCGGACAGCCTGCATGTGGTAGTGGGGGCCGACATGGATGAACTGACAGCAGCAATTGACCCCATTCCCACTATTGTGCAGGACCCGCCGAGGGGAACCGGTCACGCGGTGCAATGCGCGCGTGAGGCCCTGGCGGGGTTTGATGGCACGATTGCGGTGCTGTTTGGTGACACACCACTGATTACCCCACAGACACTGGACACCATGCGTGCCGAGGCAGAACGGTCTGATCTCGTTGTGCTGGGTTTCCGGCCGGATGACCCGGGTGCTTACGGGCGTCTGGTGCAGAATGATAATGGTGAACTGGAAGCGATAGTCGAAGCCAAGGACGCCACGCCGGAACAGTTAACGATCGATCTCTGTAATTCTGGCGTGATGATGTTCGATGCCACGTTGTGCTGGTCACTGATCGACGGCCTGTCTGACAACAATAAGAGTGGCGAGCTTTACCTGACAGATCTGGTGGCTATGGCCCGCATGGCAGGCAACACTTGTGCCGTCGTAGAGGCATCTGCCGATGAGGTGTTGGGCGTGAATTCGCGGGCGGATTTGGCAGTGGCCGAACAGGCCTTCCAGCGCCGCGCCCGGCAAAGAATGCTTGAAGGTGGTGTGACGCTGCTGGACCCGGATAGCGTCTATTTTTCCTGGGATACAGCCTTGGCTCCCGACGTGTCCGTTGGCCCCAATGTGGTGTTTGGCCCTGGTGTCACAATTGATACCGGGACGTCGATTGAAGCCTTTTGTCATATCGAAGGTGCGCGTGTGGGGTCGGGGGCGCGTATTGGCCCCTTTGCCCGTCTGCGTCCCGGGGCGGAGTTGGGCGACGAAGTGCATATCGGCAATTTTGTCGAGGTAAAAAAAGCCCGCGTGGCGGATGGCGCGAAGGCGAACCATCTGGCCTATATTGGCGACGCGCATATTGGCGAGAAGACCAATATAGGCGCGGGGACGATCACTGCGAATTATGACGGCTTCAACAAGCATTCCACCCATGTGGGAGCAGGGGTCTCCATTGGCTCAAACACTGTTCTCGTCGCGCCGATTTCGGTGGCCGATGGCGCACTGGTCGGGGCGGGTAGTGTTGTCACCAGCGATGTTACTCAGGATACATTGACCGTTGTACGTGCCGAGCGTCGGGATATCGACAATGGCGCGGCCCGGTTCCGCGCCGCTCGCAGCAACCAGAAGCGCGAAGACAACTCCTAGAAAGGGCACCCGCCATGTGTGGCATTATCGGCATTGTGGGCGACAAGCCTGTTTCGGATCGTTTGGTTGAAGGGCTGCGGCGGCTGGAATATCGTGGCTATGATTCAGCGGGCATTGCCACAGCAACCCCCGCGATTACCCGCCGCCGGGCGGAGGGCAAGCTCGATAATCTGGTGTCTGTTCTCGCAGACCGGCCACTCGCCGGGACCATTGGTATTGGCCATACGCGTTGGGCGACCCATGGCGCGCCGACCGAAAGTAATGCGCACCCGCATGCGACCGAGCAGGTTGCCGTTGTCCACAACGGGATCATCGAAAACTTTCGTGAGCTTCGGGAAGAGCTGGCGGCCAAGGGGCATCAATTCGAGAGCGAAACGGATTCCGAGGTGATTGCTCACCTTGTTACGGCCGGTATGGCCGAAGGCCTGTCCCCGCAGCAAGCAGCTTCGGCAGCCATCGGCCAGCTGCATGGCGCCTTTGCCCTGGGTATTCTTTTTGCCGGGCAGGACAATTTGTTGATCGGTGCCCGTCGGGGTAGTCCGCTCGTTGTTGGCTATGGTGACGGTGAAATGTATCTGAGCTCAGATGCCATGGCCGTGGGCCCCCTTTCAAACCGCATCTGCTATCTAGCAGAAGGTGATTGGGCTGAACTGACCCGTGACAGTGCCATCATCCATGACGAAACCGGAGCAGTGGTTGAACGAGAAATTCGGTCGTCCACTGTTGCAGCAGAGAGCATCGACAAAGGTAATTTCCCGCACTTCATGCTCAAGGAAATCTACGAGCAGCCAACCGTTATCGGCGATACGCTGAACACCTATTTCAATGCGCTTTCTGGCGGTGCCTTTATGCCGGAAATGCCCTTTGACATGGCGCAGGTACCGAAAGTGACGATTGTGGCTTGCGGCACGGCGGCCTATGCGGGTTTTGTCGCCAAATATTGGTTCGAACAAATTGCCCGGCTTGGGGTGGAGACGGACATTGCATCCGAGTTTCGTTACCGGGAAGCGGCGATGCCTGACGGCGGCGTGGCGATCTTTATTTCTCAGTCTGGTGAAACGGCGGACACACTGGCTGCGTTGCGCTACGCCAAAAGCCAGGGGCAGTACATTGTTAGCATCGTCAATGTGCCCGAAAGCTCTATCGCACGGGAATCAGACGTTGTGCTGCCCACCCATGCGGGGCCGGAAATTGGCGTGGCCAGCACCAAGGCCTTTACCTGCCAGCTAACCGTGCTGGCTTGTCTTGTGCTCACCTTTGCCCGGGCCCGTGGCGCCATCGATGATGCAACAGTAGACCGCCTGTGCAGCTCACTTGCCCATGTGCCGGAGTTGTCACGCGATGTGCTGCAGCATGACGACCGTATACTTTCAATCGCCAAGGATATGACAGAGGCACGAGACGTGCTCTATCTGGGGCGTGGGTCACTGTTCCCGCTCGCCATGGAAGGGGCGCTCAAGCTTAAGGAAATTTCTTATATCCATGCAGAAGGCTATGCCGCAGGCGAAATGAAGCACGGCCCCATTGCACTTGTAGATGACGGCGTCCCGATTATCGTACTGGCGCCCAGCGGCCGCCTGTTTGAAAAGACAGTCTCTAACATGCATGAAGTCATTGCCCGCAAGGGCCAGGTCTTTCTGATGAGTGACGAACAGGGCCTGAAAGATGCTGGCCCGGTTCCCCATTCCATTGCCTTGCCGGCGGTGGATGACTTTATTGCACCCATTCTCTATGCGGTGCCGGTGCAATTGCTGGCCTATCACCTGTCTGTGCTCAAAGGTACGGATATTGACCAGCCCCGCAACCTCGCCAAGTCGGTGACGGTAGAATAGGGCTAAGCCCCAGATAACATCTCATCCATTGTGAGAGAGCAGCAATTGTTCGATTTTGGGGATAAACTCTGAGCACTTGGTTTCCTCGAAAAACGCTGTCACGTCTCTGCTCTGTGACGTTCGAAAGTTGCCTTTCGAGTTCAAAGATTCAAAGACATCAATAAAATCACTGGGCAGGTTTGTTTTGGTCCTTATGTCATCCGCCAAGTGCTCGTACCGCAATATGGTGTCAGGGCAAAAATGACCGCGGACAGGAGCAACCTGATAATTCTGGATGACGTTTGTGTAATTTTTTGACAACCACCTTTTGAATGATGGCCTGAATAACCAAAGCTTAGCTTGCGTCTGGAAGAAATATTGCGAGACCAGAAAATCGAGCGGATCTCGGTGAATTGATATCTTCGTATAGGAATTAAAGATCGAATCCTTGAGGTTTTCATGGATGTTCTCACATGTCATGTGGTTCCAAAA
>Ga0181593_10000728_pt1 | contig 29062 bp, 33 predicted proteins | sample 071ome_19_FD_133756 | JGI IMG/M metagenome (GOLD analysis project Ga0181593, IMG submission 133756) | Coastal salt marsh microbial communities from the Groves Creek Marsh, Skidaway Island, Georgia - 071413AT metaG (megahit assembly) | ecosystem: Environmental > Aquatic > Marine > Intertidal...
ATTGCGCCGGTCCGGCGGGGGTAAATGCGCTGCCGGGGATGAGGATTTGCGCGGCTGCCGCACGGCTCACCGGTGCATCTTGTGCGCTCAGTTGCACGGTTTGAGGCGCATTTTGCACGGTCGGAGGTGCATTTTGCGCCGGTAAAGGCCGCACATTCTGCACAGGGGTGTCATTCACCGAAATCAGCCGGGTGGTGACCTGATTATTCGCCGTTCTGACCACCTCCAATTCGACGCGCGTGCCTTCCGGAAGTTGGATGGGCGCGCGCGGTGATCACACCCGCGCCGGTTTGAAGAGTCAGATTTGAGGTTGGCGCGGGTGGCGGTGCTGTTGTCGGTGCGGGCTGCTGCGCTTGCGGTTGTGGCGCGGGTTGAGTCGATTGCACAGGTTTTTGCGGAAGGACGATGGCTTCGACGATGGAGCCCGACGGTAGTGCCGTGATTTGCGGCGGCGGCTGTGCGATCTGAACCGTCGGTGCGTTCGCCGCCTGGGCAAGCAGTTGCACCAGAGCGGGGTTCGACGGCGCGACGGTGCTCATGACCCTTCCGACCCGGGCGGCTTATGAGGACAGCAGCCGATCCGCGATGGCTTCCACATCCTTCGCCGCCTCGGAGGCGGGCGAGCGGGTGAGGATGGGAGTCTGATTGCGGATGGACTCGCGCACACGGGCATCGCGGCGGATGATGCCCGCCAGCGGCGGTGAGATTTTCAAGAAGCCGTTGCACGCTTTGTGCAGCGTCTGATACGTGCGCTCGCCTTCGCGGGTGGAGTTCGACGCGTTCACGATAATGCGGATGTCGGTGCGCGGGCGTTCCATGGTGGTGATCTTGATGAAGACGTAGGCGTCGGTGAGCGAGGTCGGTTCGTCCGAGGTGACCACCAAAATCGTATCGGCGGGCTTGGCGAGTTGGCGCACGGATTTTTCCACGCCCGCGCCGAGGTCGAGCACGACCCGGTCATAGCGTGTGGACAAGAGGCCGAGGTCTTCACCCAAAATCTGCAACCGTGACAACGGAATGTTGGCGAGGCTCCCGGAGCCCGAACGCCCGGCGATCACATCAAAGCCGCCGGTCTCATAACGCATCGCCGCCTGATTGAGCGAAAGTTTCCCGGCGATCACGCTGCCGAGATCGTATTGCGGCATCAGCCCCAACTGAATGTCGATATTCGCCAAACCCAAATCGCCGTCGAACAGCAATGTTTTCTGTCCGCGTTGCGCGAGCGCCTGACTGAGGGTGATGGACACGAACGTTTTTCCGACGCCGCCCTTTCCGGATGCCACCGCGATCAGTTTGCCGCGTTTGTTGCCGGCGGCGGGACGCCCCGCCAGTCTGGGGGACGCAGGCGCGCCAGCTCCGCGCGGCGGCGGCGTCTTGTTGGAACTCATTGTTGAACCTCGGAACGTATACCAGTCGGACGCAGCACCTCGCCTTGCTCCTCTTCGGCGTAGGGCTGCAACTCTTCTTCGGGCGGCAGGATCAGGCGGGCCATGGACACCGGATTAAGGGCGCACAAACCGGTGGCCACATGCGGGGTGAGAGACACTTCGCTGAACATCAGCTGGCCGGCATCGGCGGCGGAAAGAATAGCGCCGAGGCGGCGCGTCATATCAAGGCGCGTGGCAAGCAGGCGGGTCGCCCCACATGCACCGAACGCTTCGCCCACGTCGGCGGCCTCGGAGGCATCGCCGCCCGCGGCCAAAACAAGAATCGGTTCCACGTCCGCGGCGTTCACCAATGTTTTCAAATAATCCATATCGTGCTGGCTGAAGGGATTGAGACCGGGGCTGTCGATAAAAACGAGATCGAACATCTGCATCATCTCATCGACGGCCAGAGCCAACCCATCGGTGCCGCGCACCTGGCGTAGTTCCACTTCGAGAATGCCGGTGAAAGCGGTGAGCTGTTCAACGGCGCCGGCGCGGATGGTATCGGCGGTGATCAGCCCGACGGGCCGTCCGGCCAAACGCGCGCGCGCGGCAAGCTTTGCGGTGGTGATGGTTTTGCCCGAGCCGGGCGGGCCGACCATCATGAACGGGCGGGGGCTTTTGCGTTCGGGCAGCGGGGCAAAGTCGTAGAGGTCTTCGAGCGCGGCGGCGCAGGCCATGGTGGGTGAGCCGACTTCAACCGACTGCGCGGCGCGCACCAACTTGTCGATCAGGCGCGGCGGCGTGCCGTGATACTCCAGGGCTTCGCGGACTTTTTCGGAGAAGGGGGTGGCATCGCGCCCGGTGATGGCGCGTTCGATATCGTCGTCGTCACCGATCTCTTCCAGCGCGGCGGTGATGCGCACGCCCTGTCCGTCGGAGGCGCGCTGGGTGGAGACGATAATCGCGTCTTCCCCAAGCTCCTCGCGAACCAAGCGCATGGCCTCGGCCATGGTTACCGCATTGTAGGACTTCAGCCGCATGCTGCTGTTTCCCGCCGCCGGGTCCGCCGCCCCGTCGTGGCGATGATACCCGCAATTTGATTACTCTATCTCACCCAGCCGCGGGTTCGTCCCGCGGGTCCGCGCATTATATTTATAAACGCACTGCGCGCGTGCCTAAATCTGGCCCGCTTATATCTGCCCAACCGTGCGAATCTTGGCCTTGGCGATGAAGACCACGGTGATGAGAATCAGAACGGCGAGTGTGATGGACATGGCTAGCGACATGTCGAGCAGCCACGAGGGCATCGGCATGATGAGCACGACCAGGATGAGCATGAGGCCCATGGCGAAACCAAGGTCGCCGCGCTTGAGCGAGCCCATGACCTTTTCGCCGAAATCGTTGAAGTCGAACAGCGAGCCTGCCGGTGCCGGGCGTTGTTGTTGCGTTTGCCCCTGGGCCGCCGGGGCCACCTGTGTGCCCGCCGCCTTAGCCGGTGCCTCTCCGCCGGGCGCCTGGCCCGCCGCTGCTGTCTCTTCCGCCATCGCCGCCTCAAAAACCGTATACCGGTGCAAGGGTTTAGGCCCTCGCGCCACGGCTCAGCCCCCTGAGCCGCCGGCGGGATGGGGGTGTTTCAAGGCCCGGAAAACCGGGAAAAAGACCCTTTGCCCGCGTACCCTCCAACTTCGCCGAGGGCGGTTAACAACGGCTTAAAATGCGCAAGATTTGCCGGGCGGAATGGCGCGATTTTGGGTGGATTTTGGTGTTATCCACAGGATTGTTGTCTTGCTGGGATTGGGGTCTAAAACCCCACCTTCACGATGTTCTTGCCCACCGCGTGACCGAACGGCGGGTTCGCCGGCACACCAGCGCCCACATCGATCCAGAACCCCGGTCCATCCTTGGCGGCGGTTTGCTCAAGAAAGCGGTTCTGTTCCAAGTCCTCTGCCAGCGATAGAAATCCGACGAGGCTGTTACCCGGTTGCCCCTCGATGGCGAGCGGCAGCTGAATAATACCGGCGGGCACATTGCGTCCGTTGTCCTGGGACATGACCAAGGTGTTGAAATGTCCGTACGGCGTATCGGCCATGGTGCGGTAGTTCGCGTAGGCGACCTCTCTGACCTCTTCGGTCATGAACGACAGTAGGTCTTTGCCCGCAATGTCCATATTCCACTTGTCGACCAGGTTGGTGCCCTGAAAGCGCATGCGCGCGCCGCCGTCCCGTGGATCGACGATAAAGGTACTGGATAAAAAAGCCGGGTGCAGAGTGAGGGAATATTTTTTGAAAGCCGGCACAACGGTGTTTTCACGCAGCGAAAGCCAAAAATCAAAGAAGTCGCAGCAGCTTTTCGGCAGCGTTGTGCGTAGATCAGCCGTATCGATATCGGGCAGCGTCAAAAACGGTCTCCTGAATTCCCGCCCCTCCTTGCCGATGTGCTTTTCCTGACACGGCCTCAGGTTCCCCGCTTGTGGGCGAACATATCGGGTGAAACCGGCCCGAAAGCAAGGGCAGTGCCGGTAACGTATTCTGCGCCAATGGCTTACGCTGAGCCGCCGAATAACAAAGTTGCGCTGGAGCCGGTTTTTTGGGCTGTGTATCTGTTCCCTGTCCCCCGCCGAACCGCTAGACTTGTCGCTAGAGTGGCCGCCGGACATTCTTGGCTCAGAGAATTGGAGCTGCCGGTAAAACAGACAATCGAACAATCAGGAGTGGGGACCATGTGCGACGACAATATTCTTAAAGAAATGAGTGAGCATCTGAGCCGCCGCAAGTTTGGCGCGCTGGGAATCGGTGCGGCCTTCGCGGCGAGCCTGCCGCGCGCGGCAAACGCGGTGGACGTGACGGAATCCATGGTGGAAATCCAAACGCCCGATGGCGTGTGCGAAGCGCACTTCGTGCATCCGGCGAGCGGTAAGGCCCCCGGCGTGCTGGTGTGGCCCGATGCTTTTGGACTTAGAGACGCCTTCAAGCAGATGGGACGGCGTTTGGCCGAGTCCGGCTACTCGGTCCTGTCGGTGAACCCCTACTACCGCACGGCGAAACTGCCCGCGCTGCCGGACGGATTGGATTTTTCAAACCCCGACGACCGCGCGCAGATCATGAAGATGATCCAGACCCTGTCGGCGGAAACGCATATCGCCGACGCCGCGACCTTCGTGGGCTGGCTCGATCAACAAAGCGCGGTGGATACCTCCAAGAAAATCGGCACCACCGGCTATTGCATGGGCGGGCCGATGGTGATGCGCACCGCGGGCACACAGCCCGAGCGCGTCGGCGCGGGGTGCTCGTTCCACGGCGGCGGTCTGGTGACCGACCAGGCCAACAGCCCGCACACGCTGATCCCGCAAATGAAGGCGCATATGCTGATCGCCATCGCCGACAACGACGACAAGGCGCAGCCGGAAGCCAAGACGGTGCTGAAGGAAAGCTTCAAGCTGGCCAATGTTCCGGCCGAGGTGGAAGTCTATGAAGGCGCGCAGCACGGCTGGTGCCCGCCCGATGCGGCGGTCTATCACGAAGCCCAGGCCGAGAAGGCGTGGAGCCGTTTGCTGGCCACGTTCAAGGCGGGTCTCGCCTAAACCTGAAATTGCGGAAGGCTCCGGCTTTCCCTTGTGATATAGTGAAGAACGCGCACCGGGTGTGCGCGTTCTTTTTATGCGCGCCGGGACAGGGGGAGGCCTTCTAATGTCGTCAAGCGACTCAACTTTTTTTCAGGGCTGGACCCTTGTTTATCTGACGGCGGCGGCCATGCTGGCCTGGTTTGCCGTGAACTTCGCCGTGACCGGCGGCACCGATGAAGGGCAGCTTTATTTTATCCGCTATGCGGTGCGCCCGACCCTGATCGTGTTTGCCTTGGCGTTTACGGCATCTTCGCTTGTGAAGCTGTGGCCGAACGGATTCACCCGCTGGCAAATGAAGAACCGGCGCTATATCGGCGTGTCGTTCGCCACCGCGCATCTGTTGCACCTCGGCGCGGTCGTGCTTTGGGCGCTGGGGCGTCCCGAGCCGTTCATGACCCAGCCGCCGCTGCCGATCTGGCTTGGCGGCCTCAGCGGTTATGTGTTCATCGTCGCTATGCTGATCACGTCGTTCAACGGACCGGCGCGCGCCATCGGGCCTAAAGCCTGGCGGGTGCTGCACAAGGTGGGCATTTATTATGTGTGGGCCTTGTTCACGCTGGCGCTGACGCTGCGCTCGCTGGCCGATGCGTTTTATGTGCCGTTCGCCGGGTTCATGTTCGCGCTGCTGCTGGTGCGCATCTGCGCGCATCTGATGGGCCGAGGCGCGCGGGCCACGGCGGCGGCGTAGCGCGGGCTTATTTGCGCCCTTGCATGTAGCCGTTGAGTTTTTCGTAAGGCACCGAATTTTTCTCAAACGTGAAGGTGCCTTTGGATTGAATTTCCTCGATGGCATTGAAGAGCGTGCCGAGGGCCGTGCGGTACAGTGTTGAGCCGAGGCTGATTTCCTTCACGCCTGCCTCGGTCAGATCCTTGAGCGTGACCGTGCCGCCGCGCCCCACTAGGGCCGTGACGGGCTTGGACACCGCCGCGCAAAGTTCCTTAATCGATTTCAAATCGGGCAGGCCCGGGGCGAAGATCACATCGGCGCCCGCGGCCTCGTAACTTTGCGCGCGGCGAATGACGTCATCGAGATCCTTGATGCCATGCAGAAAGGCATCGGCGCGGGCGACGAGCACGAAGCCGGTTTTGCGCGCGGCTTCCTGCGCGGCGGCGATGCGCTCGGTGGCGTGGGCGATGTCATATAAAGTGTGCGAGCCGTCGTCCTTGGCGTCCTCGATGGTGCCGGCGGCCAATCCGGCCTCGGCGGTGGCGCGGATGGTGGCCGCGCAGTCTTTCGGCGAATCCCCCCAGCCGTTTTCAAGGTCGGCGGTGACCGGCAATGGCGTTGCGGCGGCAATCGCGCCGGCCCACTTCAGCATTTCGTCGCGCGGGATCATGCCTTCGGCATCCTTGCGCCCGGTCGATTGCGCGAGGCCGGAACTGGCGGTGCCCAGGGCTTCCAAACCAAGGGCGGTCATGATGCGCGCCGTGCCCACGTCCCACGGACAGCCGCTGATCACCGGGCCGGGGCGGGCATGCAGCTTGCGCAGGGCTTCGGACTTCTTCTGTTGTGTTTGAGTCATCTCGCCTTCGCCCCCCTCAGTGCGCAACTTTATGTCCACGATGTTGGACAGAAAAAAGTGTAACGTTAGATTACTAGCATGGCCGCGTTATTGAATAAAAACAGAAGCCGAATCTAATATGTGCCATCGAGATTAATTGGCGCCATCGAAATCGGATGGCGCGCCAGGGAGGAATGTTATGGAACGCGCAAAACGCATCGAAATTGCGAAAAAAGTTTTGGCATTGGTGGACAAGGGCGAGCCGGAATACGGCGAGGAGTCCTGGGAAACCGATATCGGGCGATTCATCGATAAGGACCGCTTCGAGCTGGAAAAGAAGCTGCTGTTCCAGGAGCACCCGCAATTGATCGCGCTGTCGGCGGATATCGAAAAGCCGGGCGATTATTACGCCACGGATATCGCGGGCAAGCCGATCCTTCTGACCCGCGATAAGCAAGGCAAGGCGCATGCCTTTTTGAATGCGTGCCGTCATCGCGGCGTGCAACTGGCCGAGGGCTGCGGCAATGCCCAGCGCATGACCTGTCCGTATCACGCCTGGACCTATGCCATGGACGGTAAGCTGGTCTCGTTGCCGAACCGCGAGGCGTTCGAGCCCGATCAACTGCGCGGCCTGATCGAGCTGCCCAGCATAGAGAAGGGCGGCATGATTCTTGTTCATCCGCAGCCGGACGGGAAACTGGACTGGGACGAGTTCTTCGGACCCATGGCGGCGTATCTCGAGGATTTCCACATCGAGGATTACACGCTGATTCACACCTACCGTGAAAAAGCGCGCATCAACTGGAAGCACGCGGTGGACGGTGGCCTTGAGGCTTATCACGCGCCGATCCTGCATAAGGATACGTTCGGCACCGGTGGGCTGAGCCAGCTCTTGCACATTCCCTTCGGCGAACATCACGCGCTGATCGCGCCGTCGGAAGAAATTCTTAAGCTCAAAGACATGCCGGAGGAAGAGTGGCCGCATCACTGCCATTTCAATTCCACCAACGCGATCTTCCCGAACACGGTGATCGGCGGTGGACGTCCCGGCCTGCCGGTGCTGTTCTTCCAGCGCAGTGAGCCGGCGGACGAGCCGGGCGAGTGTAATTATGTGTTCCGACTCTACGGTCTTAAGAATCCCGATGAAGAAGAGAAGAAGGCGCAGCAGTTCGGCATCGATTTGTTCATGAAGGTGGCCGTGGGTGAGGATATGCCCACGCAAGTGAGCCTTCAGAAGATGATGGAAGCGGGCGCGGTGCCCACCATCATTTTCGGCAAGCGCGAGATCAATCTCACCCGCATGCACAAAGCCTATGACCGCATGATCAATCACAACGCGGAGGCGGCGGTGGCGCGCGTGAAAGACCGCATGCGCGGCCTTGCGAAGGAAGCGGCGGAATAACCGCCCTTATTCAAGATATTTTAGAAGGCGGCGGCTAAGGTATCGGCCGCCGTTTTCCTTTAATTGCTCACCTTTTCCATGCGGATAACCTGCATGGACAGGGAAATGGGCGCGCCGGAGAACAAGTCACCGGCGATAAAAGTGAAGGTATAACCTTCCTCGAGCTCTTCATCCTCGACCACCATGGTGAGGAGGCGCCCTTTGCCCGCACGGGTGGGCAGGGTGCTGTCGGTGGTGGTGCGCACGGTGATGCCTTCGCGCGCCGCGCCCTTGATCATCTTGCGGAATTCTTCTTCCACCGCGTCGGGGTTGGCGGCTTCGGACCAAACCGCGCAGGTGCGTCCATCGCCGCGCAACGAAAGCATAATGTCGCGTCCTGTCGGGCTCGGCAGTTCCCAGGCCGCGCCGCTGTGGACCTTGCCCACCAGGACCGCCAAAGTTTCCGGATCGCGGATAGGCCGGTAGCGTGCCTCGGCCCATTCCCGGACCTGATCGGGCTTGGCGAGATGCCGCACGCAGTTGGCGTTGAACTGGTTGATGGCAACGACGGAATCGGAATCCATGGTGCGGGCCGGAACGGCAAGAGCAAGGACGGCAAGGAGTCCGATGACGACGCGATACATGAAGTGCCTTTACGCTTCACCTGCGCCCGGCGTGGGCACCGCCACACCGTCCTGAACGTATGTATTCAGCTTGTTGCGCAAGGTGCGGATGGAAATGCCGAGAATTTTAGCGGCGTGGGTACGGTTCCCCAACGTGTGCTTGAGGGTGTCGATAATCAAGTCCCGCTCGACGTCGGCAACGGTGCGCCCGACCAAATTGCCTGCGCCGTTCGCTCCGCTTGCGTCATCGCCGTCGGTATCGGTCATCATAACCGCATCTGCGCCGATTTTTTCACCCGAAGCCAGCAGCACGGCCCGATGCATGGTATTTTCCAGTTCGCGCACATTGCCCGGCCAGCGGTGCGCCTTCAGGGCGGCGATGGTTTCGGGTGTGAGCGGGCGCACGGGCACCGCATTTTCTTCCGCGCATGTCGTCGCGAAGTGCTTCGCCAGAACCTCGACGTCCTTGGGCCGGTTGCGCAACGGTGGCACGGCGATTTTGACGACGTTGAGACGGAAGAAGAGATCTTCGCGGAACTTTCCGGCCTTAACTTCGGCTTCCATGTTGCGGTTGGAGGTCGCGAGAATGCGCACGTCCACTTTCACCGCCGCGTTAGAGCCGATGCGTGAGATCTCGCGTTCCTGAACGGCGCGCAAAAGCTTAGCCTGAAGCTTCAGGTCCATTTCGCTGATTTCGTCGAGCAACAAGGTGCCGCCGTTGGCTTCTTCGAATTTGCCGATGCGCCGGGCAATGGCGCCGGTGAAGGCGCCTTTCTCGTGGCCGAACAGCTCTGATTCCAGAAGTTCACCGGGAATGGCCGCGCAGTTGACGGCAACGAACGCTTTGTCCTTGCGTGGACTGCTGCGATGTAAAAACCGCGCGACAAGTTCCTTCCCCGTGCCCGACTCACCCGTGATCAACACCGAGGCCTGGGAACTCGCGACCTTTTTAGCCATGTCCATGACCTTGCCCATGGCCGGGTCTTCGAAAATCAGGGCGTCCTGTTCGGCGGCCACCGCTTCGATCACGGCGGCGATGAGGTCCGCGTCCGGGGGCAGGGGTACGTATTCCTTTGCGCCCGCCTTGATGGCGGCGACGGCCGCGCGGGAATCGGTATCGATACCGCAGGCAACGACCGGCAAATTGATATGCTCGGCTTTCATGTCCGCGATGAGCTGGGCGATGTCGTTGTTGACATCGGCCATGCCGAGATCCGCGCCTTGGCCGGAGCGCATGACTTCAAGGCCCTGCGCTATGCCTTCGGCTTGAATGACTTTAGCGCCGCGCTGCATGGCAATGCGGCTGGCCGCGCCGATCTGTCCTTGCAGTGATCCGATGATTAGCAGGCGCATGGCAAACCCTTGGCGGCGCGGGGCGCGTTGTCCGAATACGTCATATCCTTCATCGCCGATTTATGGGTTTGGCGGCGGCGAAGGTCAACGGCTAGCAACATGTGAACGGTACGCTGCGTGCTCATCCGAAAACACGCACCTTGCTTTCCGGCGGCAATGTGCTGTTCAGCAGCATCTCAAGACGCCGCGGATTGTCTTTACGCGCGATCGCGACAATGCTGACCAGATAGATGTGATAGATCAATTGGTCATCCGCGATATTGCGCTCGATTTTTGATGCCAGCGGATTGAAGACCATGTGCGCCAAGACCACGCCGTAAAACGTGGTCAGAAGGGCAACGGCCATGGCCGGCCCAATCACGCTCGGGTTGTCTAAATTGGTGAGCATCTGTACGAGGCCCACGAGAGTGCCGATCAGACCCATGGGCGCACACTCTACCTCTCGAGCGTGGACGGTATCGGGGCGGTGTGAAGAACAGGTTAACGGTGGGAAAGATTTGCCGGGCCATATGCCTGATTTTTAGGCAATAAACCGTGTGCTCCGCAGCGTGTTATCCTCTCCGGCATGGCATAAGGTGCGGCGATCCAGAGCGGGGGCGAGAGCGCATATGAGTAAGGGATCCAAGACCAATGTTCCGAGCGGCGGAAGTAGCGCCGCGGACCCGGGTTCCGGCGTGGTCATAGAGCTGAGCGCCGCCCTTGTTGCGCTGGCCGACGAATCCCCGAAAACGCTGCTCGTGCGCTCGGCCAACGACGTGTCGCTGCCGGGTCTGCCCTGCGGCCCGTTCGATCCCCTGAAACATCGGACTCTGGAAGAGGGGCTGCGGACATGGGTGGAGGAGCAGACCGGGCTGCATATGGGGTATGTCGAACAGCTTTATACCTTCGGCGACCGCGACCGCGATCCGGACTTAAGGGCCGGGGGCGCGCGCCCGGTCTCGGTGGGGTATCTCGCGTTGGTGCGGCAAACCGCAGTGAAGAATCCCAGCGAAGCGACGTGGAACGATTGGTACCGGTATTTTCCCTGGGAGGACTGGCGGAGTGGGCCGCCCGCAGTCCTTGGATCTTTTATTATGCCGCGCCTGAACGCGTGGTGCGACGCCGCCAAGAGCAAACCCCATAAACAACGCCGCCGCGAGCGCGCCGATCTTACGTTCGGGGCCGGTGGGGGCAGTTGGGACAATGAACGGGTGCTAGAACGTTATGAATTGCTCTACGAGGCCGGGCTTGTGGTCGAAGCCGGGTTGGACGGCGAGGCACCGGCGGCAAAAGACTCCCAGGGGCGGACGGGCGTGGCCCTGACCAAGGATCATCGCCGGATTCTCGCCACCGCCATGGGCCGGCTACGGGGCAAAATCAAATACCGCCCGGTCATTTTCGAGGTGATGCCGCCGACATTTACGTTGTTTCAGCTTCAGCGGGCGGTGGAGGCGCTGTCGGGCGGGCGCCTGCATAAGCAGAATTTCCGCCGTCTGGTGGCCCATGAAGGGCTGGTGGAACCCACCGGGCATATCTCGAGCCAGACCGGCGGGCGGCCCGCCGAATTGTTCCGATTCCGCCGTGAAGTGGTGCACGAGCGCCGGGCACCGGGGGTCCGAGTCCCGCTCAAGGTCAGCAAAAAGGCCAGCTGAGCAGCGCCATTTATGCCCCGTTTTGAAGCCTTTAGCCGGCTAAGGCCTTGGTTCCCTTGACTTCCGGCCTGCCGCCGCCTACCGTTTCCCTTCGGCGTGGTTCACGTGCTTTTTTTGGGCCCCTAATATGCTCAATTTAAGTATAAGCTTCACCGCACCGTCACAGTGATGAACGATCAGGAAGGGTGACCGCCATGAATGTGGTCAACACAACGCCGATCACCGAAGCGCGCGATCTGCGTTTCACCTCGGAGGTGGAGCGTGATACGGCGCATCTGTACGAACGTGTCAGCAAAGTCATTCCCGAAGTGGAATGGCCGGTGTTCGCGCCGCTGATCCATCGCATCAACCGCCTGAAGGTCGAGAAGAACGCCGTGATCCTGGGGCACAATTATATGACCCCGGAGATTTTTCACTGCGTGGCGGACATCACGGGCGACTCACTGGCGCTCGCGCGCCATGCCGCCGAGGCCGACGCGGACGTGATCGTCATGGCCGGGGTGCACTTCATGGCCGAAACGGCGAAGTTGCTGAACCCGGGCAAGACGGTTCTGATTCCCGACATGGACGCGGGCTGCACACTTGCGGAATCCATTACCGGCGCCGACGTGCGTAAGCTGAAAGAACAATACCCCGGCGTGCCCGTGGTCACTTATGTGAACACGTCCGCCGACGTCAAAGCCGAGTCCGATATCTGCTGCACATCGAGCAATGCGGTGGAGATCGTCGAAGGGTTGGGCACGCCGCGTGTGATCATGTTGCCGGACGAGTATCTGGCGCTGAACACGGCGCGCAAAGTGAAGCCTGAAGTCATCACCTGGCAGGGCCGTTGCGTGGTGCACGAAATGTTCACCGCCGAGGACATCCGCACCATGCGCGCGGAAAATCCGGGCCTCGTTGTGTTGGCGCATCCGGAGTGTTCGCCGGAAGTGGTCGATGAAGCCGATTACGCTGGCTCCACCTCGGGCATGGCGAACTACGTCGCCAAGCACAAACCGCAAAAGGTGGTTCTGGTGACGGAGTGTTCCATGAGCGACAACGTCGCGGCGGAACATCCTGACATCGAATTCGTGCGCCCGTGCAATCTTTGCCCATTCATGAAGAAGATCGAACTGTCGAACATTCTGACCACGCTCGAAAGCGGTCGGCACGAAGTGACCATCGCCGCCGACGTGGCCGAGCGCGCGCGCATTTCGGTTGAGCGTATGCTGACCGGCTGGAAGCCCGGCGCATAAGCGCCGCCGCGCCGCTCTTCAATTTTTCAATCGGGAGACCGCGATGCCGGCGCCGGTTCCGTTGCCTCTAATCGACGAAGCCGTCCGCCGTGCGCTGGCGGAAGACCTGGGGGATTCCGGCGACATTACGTCCTCGGCCGTGATCCCTGAGGATGCGCAATCCAGCGCGGTGATTGCCGCGCGCAAGCCCGGTGTGATTGCCGGTGCTCACGTGGCGATGCGCACGTTCAACCTAGTCGATGATTCCCTCAGGGTTTCAACGCGCATGATGGACGGCGCCCGTGTGGAGCCCAGCGACGTGATTCTGGAAGTCGCAGGATCGGCGCGCTCCATTCTGGCGGCCGAGCGGGTTGCGTTGAACTTTCTCGGTCATCTGTCCGGCATTGCCACGGCGACGGCCGAAATCGCACGCGCCATAAAAGGAACTAAAGCCCGCGTGTGCTGTACGCGTAAAACGACGCCGGGATTGCGGGCGCTGGAAAAATTCGCGGTGCGTTGCGGCGGCGGCGTGAACCATCGCTTTGGCCTCTACGACGCGATTCTCATCAAGGACAATCATATCGCGGTTGCCGGCGGTGTGGGCGCGGCCGTTGAAGCGGCGAAAAAGAACGCCGGTCACATGGTAAAGATCGAGGTGGAAGTCGATACGCTCGAGCAACTTGATGAAGCGTTGGCCGCCGGTGCGCATATCGTGCTGCTCGACAACATGGATCCGGCGCAATTGAAAGAAGCGGTCGAGCGCACCGGGGGGCGCGCGGTGACCGAGGCGTCCGGGTCCATCACCGTGGAGACGGCGCGGGCGGTGGCCGAGGCCGGCGTTGATCTGATCTCCGTCGGTTGGCTCACGCACTCCGCGCCGAGTTTGGACGTCGGTCTGGATTTTACGGCCAGCCCGTAACGCGCCCCCGGGATTTTGTCCGGCCAGGCTTTATTTGACGAGCGCCACAGGCCCGATGGGCGGGTTGGCCGATGCCATATTCGTTTCAACATTTTCGTATCCAGCGCTGGACCAACGGTCGTTCGATCGGTGGGTCCTCGCGTCGGTTAAAAATGTCGTGTTTGCGGACGGCACATAAAGGGCGTGCGCATCAATCTCCTTCATCGGACCTGAACCGCTCTTGATGCGGCCAAACACGGTGACCGGCTCACCCTTGCTCATGACGTCCACGGCATCGCGTTCGTATATTTCGTACCATTGGATGTCGTCGCGTATATTCACCTTGACGGTTTCCATGCCGTATTCAAGCCAGACATGTTTGCTGGTTTTGTCGATAACGCTGCCGGTCAAGCGTACGAGGGCTTTGCCTTCAAAGTCGATGACAGGCGAAGCCTTTGCCGGTGCCGCGTCCGGCCGCGACGTGATTTGGGCAGCCGTGTGAGGCGCCGGAGGTGAAGTCGGTGCGAGTTCCGATTGAGACGGCGTCATCGTCTCCGGCAATGGTGCGTCCGGCGGTGCGCCTGCGGTCGCGGTCAGGGCGATGCCGGTCATGGCCGCCGTCACCAGAAAGAAATGTGTTCTGTGGTTCATCACAATCTCCTATCTCGGATCAACTGAAGCGAGCCGATTGAGTAGGGGTGGCGATTGGCCTTTCTATGGCCGATCCGTGGCGGCGGCGTGAAATGTTGCGTTCTTTTGCGGGCATCCTTCGCGCGGGTGCCGCTGAATCGTGGTGTTTGGGCGAAAATGTGCCTCGGTTCACCTTTCCAGGAGCGGGCACGGGGCGCTAGACTGCCCGGCAACACGCCCGGTCACGGACCGGCGGTAGGGAGGATTGCGGAAATGAATAAGGTCATGGTCTTGCGCGCGGCCACAGTCGCGGTTTCGCTCACGATTGCAGCGGGCGCTCTTGCGAGTGCGCCGGCGCGCGCGGCGGGCTCGCCGTTCGAAGCGCCGGCCACACCCCTCGGCGTAACCATCCAACCGGCAACGCCAGCAGGGTATGACGGATCGGGTGCGAGCGGGCCTTATTTCGGCAACGCAGAGGGGATGACCCTTTATACTTTCGACAAAGACCCTGCCGGAAAGTCGGTCTGCTACGATGAATGCGCGGCCGCGTGGCCGCCGCTTCTGGCGAGCGGCGATGCGCAAGGCGGAGGCATGTGGTCTGTCGTTGAACGGGACGATGGCACATCGCAATGGGCCTACAACGGCAAGCCGCTTTATACCTTCGTCAAAGATGAAAAGCGCGGGGACGCCAAAGGGGTTGGTGTTGCGGACCTGTGGCGCAAAGCCGAACTGGAGCCCGGCGGCGGCTTGACGCTGCCCTTTGCCGTCGAAGTTCGCGACGTGTTCAACGCCGGCGGCCAGGTGCTTGTGAACTCGGAAGGCATGACGTTGTATTCGTTTAATGACGATCCGGCGGGCGGTGCGCCGGCGTGTACCGGAGCGTGCACCGACATATGGCATCCGCATGTCGCACCCGAAATCGCGATGGGCGTCGGTGAGTTTGCGGTCGTGCGCCGCGACGACGGACTTAATCAATGGGCGTTTCGCGGCAAACCGCTTTACACCTACGCGGGTGATCTTGAACCCGGCATCGCATTGGGCGCGCGCGAAGACGACCGCTTTCAGCCGGCAATGCTGGCGCGCTATTTCATGCCCGATGAGGTGATAATCACGGAAAGCGATCGGCATGGCGCGATGCTGGTCACCGAAGACGGGTACCCGATTTATGCGCGTGATGCGAACCGGTTTACCGGCGGGGCGGCCTCCCATGCCGACCGCTCGATTGCGCGCGGCGATCCGAAGCTGGGACAGCAGATCGGCCTGACGGGATGCGATGCCGAGTGCGAACAAACATGGTCGCCGTATCTGGCGTCCGAGTCCGATACGCCGACCGGCTATTGGGACATTATTGAACGTCCGGACGGCAAGCGGCAGTGGTCGTATTTGGGGTATGCGACATACACCTACGCCGAAGACGAGCCCGGCACGATCCGCGGCCACGACATCTACGACCTGAGCGGCAAGGTGCCTAATTTCCAAGGACCGGCGACAAATGCCGGCGTGCAGGCGCTGTATTGGAGAGTCGTGCTTCCGTAAGACTTCGCCCCAGCGAATATTCACCTGCATTGAACCGGCGGCGCGCCCTAAGCGCTGCGCGGTGAAATTACCTCGAGGACAACGGCATGGACCCCATTGAGACCGCCCGCTCCAATTCCATTGGTCTTGCCGTCAGGCGCGCCGCCAAGAAATGGCGCGACCGCCCCGCGTTGGCATTTTTGGATCGGATTTGGACCTTTCAAAGCTTGGATCAGGCAGCGGACCGCGTGGCGGCTTGGCTGCAAAAGGACTTGGGCCTCATGCGCGGCGACCGGCTTGCGGTGTATGGACGTAACTCCGATGCTTATCTGCTGGCCTGGCTGGGTTGCGTGCGCGCAGGCGTAATCCATGTTCCCGTCAACTATGCCCTGAAGGGTCCGGAGCTGACCTACATCGTCAACCAGTCCGGTGCCAAAACTGTTCTGTGTGATCCGGGGCTGGAAGAGAATATCAATGCCGTGCGCGCAGACTTGAAGGCGAGCAGTTACGGTTTTGTATTCGGGAAAGAGCCCTGTGTATTGAGCGCGGCGCTGTCGGCGGCAACACCCGAACCTGTTGATCTGACCCTGAGTGACTCCGATCTCGCGCAAATCATGTACACGTCGGGAACCACCTCGCACCCCAAGGGCGCGATGATGAGCCACGGTGCCATGATGGCCCAGTATCAGTCCTGCATATGCGATCTTGATTATTCTTCTGGTGACCGTAGCCTCGCGGCTTTGCCTCTATATCACACAGCGCAGTTGCATGCGTTCAGCATGCCGCAGCTGATGGTGGGCGCGTATTCGCGGCTCATCGAGGCACCGGCGCCCGATGAAGTTCTTCGCATTATTGAAGAGGAAAAAATCACATCGTTCTTTGCGCCGCCCACGGTGTGGATCAGTTTGTTGCGCCATCCGGATTTCGATAAGCGCGATCTGAGTACGCTCAAGAATATCTACTACGGCGCTTCGATTATGCCCGGTCCGGTGCTGGCTGAGCTAGCCGAACGCTTGCCGCAAGCGGGTTTGTACAATGTGTACGGCCAGACGGAGATTGCTCCGGTTGCCACGGTGCTGCGCCCCGAAGAACACGCCGCGCGGCCCAACTCGGCGGGCCGGCCGGTGCTGAATGTTCAAACTCGTATCGTCGATGAAGAGATGAACGACATGCCGCCGGGAGCGCGCGGGGAAATCGTGCACCGCTCGGCGCAATTGCTGTCCGGGTATTGGGACAAGTCCGAGGCCACCGCAGAAGCCTTTGCGGGTGGCTGGTTTCATTCCGGCGATGTGGGGCACATGGACGAAGAGGGGTATATCTACATCGTCGATCGTATGAAGGATGTCATCAACACCGGCGGCGTATTGGTGGCGAGCCGTGAGGTCGAAGAAGCCTTGTTTACCCATGCGGCGGTCTCCGAGGTTGCCGTGATCGGCTTGCCCGACGACAAATGGATCGAGGCGGTCAAGGCGGTGGTGGTGCTGCGCGACGGCGAAAGCGCCACCGAGGCGGATTTGATCGCCCATGCCAAAGCAAACCTCGCGCCATTCAAGGTGCCGAAATCGGTTTCGTTTATTAAGGCATTGCCAAAAAACGCGAGCGGTAAAATCCTCAAGCGCGAATTGCGCCAGGACGCGGGTTAAACGCGCGCTGAATTGAGCGCATATTAATTCCCGCCGCCCAAAGCGCCGGCCACCACGTCTAGAATGAGGCCGGTGGCGTTATCCAGCAGAACCACATCCTCGTTGACGATGGCGCGTTCGGTTCCTTTTGCGGGCGGTTATGTGGTGCTGGCGGCGGTATGGCGAGACGACAACAGTTTTGCGATCCGAAGTCTTACGCGGCTGGAGCCCGTTGAGCGGATACTCATCGCGGATTGGGACCGCACAAATATTATCGGCGTGCGCGATCCCGAGCACGCTCAGACGCTGCTCACCATCGGACGCTTGTACACCGGAGAGGAAAACCGGATCGGTGAGCTGCGCGTTGCCAAGGCGATCCGCGACGACCACATCACAAAGCTGGAAGACGCGCTGATGGCGCATCAAACCAAGGGCGCTGTCAAAGAACAGGTGTCTTGAGCTTTTCCTTGAGTGCCGCGAGCAGCGCATCACCGATCATATCGCCGATTCCAGGGTTATTCCCGATAGCAGGATGGTCGTGAACGTCGGCAATGGCTTCACGCATTTCCCGACGCAGACCATGATCCTGCAACAGGCGCGTCACCACCTTGGTGTAATCGTCCGCCGATTTTGTCACCAGAACGTCCAATCCGATTTCGCGCAGCAGCGCCGCGCTTTGCCGGCACCGGGCCGTAAAGCCTTCGCGCACCACGGGCGGGAGGCCAACCGATAGGGGATCAACAAGTGACACCGCGCCCGAATAGGGAAAGCTGTCCAGGTACAAATCCGCAAGTTTGAGCACGCCGAGAATGGGGGCGCGGCTGGGCTGCGCCTCAAGCACGTGAATGCGGTCAATGCCGACCCCACGTGCGGTAAAACGCTCCTGAACAAATCTCAGGAACGCTTCTTTGTGCGGATAATGGGTCGTCCAATTCTGATTGAAGGGATAGAGCATGATATGTGCGGCCGGCACGTTCTCCAGAATCCGTGCCCAGGCATTCAATAGGTCTGGACCGATCTTGAAGTAATTCGCTCCCGAGACGAGCAGAAGCGCCGCGTCCGGAACGCCGATCTGCTCCCGCGTTACGGCCTCGGGTGTTTCTCGGCCGCCAGGGAATGCATAGTGGTTTGACGAACCAGGAAATGTCAGCAGGACCTCGGTATACTCTTCCTGTGCATCTTCCCGTTCGTTCAACTCGCCGTTCATATAGACGTCCATCTCGGCAAAGCCGGTGGTCAGGCTGCTCGAATGCATGGCAACCTGAAGTCGTGCGAGGCGCTGCGCGGATAGAAGCGTCCATGGAAACAGGCATGTATTCGTGACGTTCGCGCCCACGAACAGAACATCGAGGTCCTGTTCGCCGACAATTTCAGCAGCCTTTGCGATATCCGCAGTCGGCAACGTAATGAAGTCGTCGGCCACGTCTTCAAAGTTTGCACTGATGGATGTGGCGGCTTCGTCCGGCACAAATGCCGTCACCTGGAAGACGTTGCGGTCGATACCGAGCAAGTGCCCGCGTACCGCTGCCGTTTCACTAATGGTCCCCGGGCAAAGCACGCCGAGACGCACAATCGTATCATCAGGCGAGCGTTCGGTGGGCTCGATATCGCGATTGAGATCCTCAAGCTCCAGATACATACGAATAAGATCGGCGCGGTGTTTGGCGAGGGAGCGCAGCGGTACATCTTCGGAATAGACCGCCGAGACCACGTATCCTTCCATAAATCCGTTGAGAACCTCCTTGCGGAAATCGGGTTCGTCGATGACGCGGACCGCCTTGTGGATTTCCTGTACGGTCGACTCGATATGCGCCAGGGCACGCCGCCGCGCGCCATCGCGCCAGAAAAACTGAGGCACGGCCAATAGTGTTTTGACAACGGTTGCCAGCAGCGGCGTTGGAACATCGACGATATCGAACGAGCGCTCGATGCTGTGGGGAAAGCTGAATAAATTGAGCGCAAGGTACGCGCATACCTTTCGTTCGATGTCATGCTCGACACTTAGAATCCGGTGGCACCGTTCGGCGACGGCCTGGTCGGCCTTGGTCATCATCAAGTGCCGGACGCCGGAATGAATCATTGTAAGCAGGGCATCTCCGGACGGACTGTGCGTCAAGCTGGCAAGACGGTCTACGCGGCCTTCCAGGCAAATCTCCGCCAGATTCAGGCGCAGTTCGTGGAGTTTACGTTCAGATTCAGAATCCATCGAATGCACCGATCAACAACAGCCGGTCAGACGCTAATGCCGAGTTTCGGCAGAAGCCATATCGTCAGCGAGTATAACGCAATTGTTAAGACGCTCGAGCCGGCCAAAGCGATCCAGAAATCCACGCCGTGCCGTAACAGGGCCGGAAAGACCAGGAACATCGGCAGGGAGGGTAAGACAAACCAGAACGTCGCCTCGGCGTGGTTTGCGATTCTGACGGTATCGTGCGTATCCCGCCACAGCCAGATGATCGCCAATATAGAAACCAAAGGCAGGGATGCGATCAGGCCGCCGAGACCGGGACTGCGACGTGCGACCTCGGACACGATCATAATGATGAGTCCGGAGAGCGCCACTTTGACGATGAGATAGACCATGGCCGGAGGCTACTCCATTGGGCGATACGTTCAAGGTGAGGGTTTATTCAAATAGGGCTCGAGGAGAGCCAATGTGTCCGGGCTGGAAGCGCTGTGACTGGCGAACCACGCCTTTGCCGCGGCCTTCATCGCCGCCCGGCTCGCTTGCTCGCTCAAGAGGCGGCTCACCTGGTCGGCGAGCTCGTCGGCGTTGTTCACCTGGAGGGCCGCGCCCACCGAAACGAGTTCAGAGGCCGTATCGCGGAAGTTGCCCATATACGGGCCGAATAACAGTGCGCACCCGAGTTGCGCCGGTTCGATAGGATTTTGCCCGCCGCCGACCGCCAGCGACTTGCCGACAAAAACAACGTCCACGAGGCGATAGAACAAACCGAGTTCCCCCATGGTATCGGCAATATAAATATCGGTTTGATCGGAAGGCATTTCGCCATCGCTTCGCATCGCCGATTTTAATCCAGCCGCTTCGAAGGTCTTTCGCATCAGTTTGGCGCGATCGGGGTGACGCGGCACGACAACGGTAAGCAATTTGCCATGAGCGTGTTTCAGAGATCGGTGTGCAGTCGCGACAATCGAGTCCTCGCCCGGATGGATGCTGGCGGCGAGCCAAGCTGGCCTTTGAACAATTATCTGACGAAGAGTGTTGAGCGCATCGTCGTCAATATCAGTGGCGGCTGACGCAAATTTGAGGTTGCCGATCATATGCACTTTTTGAGCGCCGAGCGATTTGAACCGCACCGCATCTTCGTCCGACTGGGCAAGCACAATTGAAAAACAATTCACGACGCTTCGCGCAAATCCAGGCCAGCGCTTCCAGCCGTTAAATGCCTTATCCGATAATCTCGCGTTCACCAGGGCTATCGGAATGCCGCGTTTGGATATGGCTGAGAGCGAATTGGGCCACAGTTCGGATTCTGTCCAAACAACGAGACCAGGCCGCCAGTGATTCAAAAACCGGTTCACCCACGATCTGCGGTCGAGCGGCGCGAATTGGTGGTAAGCGCCGTCCGGCAACCGCTCTTGGAGAAGCTTCGCCGACGTGACTGTCCCTGTCGTAACCACACATTTCCATCCCCGCGCAATAAGCGCGGCGACGATAGGCAGAATGGAAAGGGATTCGCCAACGCTTGCGCCGTGCAGCCAGGCCACCTTGCCTTCCGGTCGTGGTAAATTTGGTTTGCCGTAACGTTCAGAAAGACGGTGTTGATCTTCCTTGCCCGCGCGCGAACGTCGATTCAGCCAGAACGGAATGAACGGTCCGGCAAGATCGGTGAGCAATGCATAAACGCCGCGAAGCATAGCGTTACGCGGTCAAATGGATCGGGTGTGGAAAATAATCTAGCGGCAGGCCGTGCTTGGCCGGCGCGTCAAGATCAGTTCTTTTTGACTTCCGACAGCAACAGGTCGACAGCCGCCAGCGCCTTCGGGGCTTCGTCTTCGCCGTCGATTTGCGATGTAATCCAGGCTTTAACCTTATCGGCATCGACCGGGTGGTCCTTCAGAAGGGTGCTCAGGATGGCTTGTGTCGCAAACAGGTTTGCCGCCAGATCATTGATGGCGCCCAGAACCATATCCATATGCGCGGCCTGGGTCTTGCTAATCTTGTCCACGTCATCGGCCACCTTGTCGAGGAGGCCTTGCACCTGGCTTAGCATGAAATCAGACATAAATACTTCCTTCGAGGAAATCCGCAGGGGATTGCTAGTCGGTTCAATTCCCAAGGAAAGGCTGGGCGAGCTCGCCAGGATGATGCGCGAAAAGAGAGAACGCGGTGCAGATCCGGTCATTTCCCGTCTGCTGGATGAGATCGAACTGCGGGCAGAGGTGGAGCTGGCAAAACTCAGCCGAAGGTTGGCATAGAGTTTTGAAGCCTACTTTTTGCAGACCGATCTGTATGGCCGCGTAAATTCATCAAAAAATATTAATAGCGTCAATGGGTTATACTCACTTGCGTCGCGCCAACGCAGCCCATATATTCCCGCGCCATTCGACTTTAGGTAAGTGAGTTCAAATACATGACGATCACGTTACCGCCGGATTATCGCCCGACGGAAAAAGAACCGTTCATGGGTCCGAAACACCAAGAGTATTTTCGGCGCAAACTCTTGAACTGGCGCGGCGAACTTCTCAAAGAATCCGAAGAGACTCTCGAAAGTCTGCAAGAAGGTGGATTGCAAGAGCCCGACCTCGCCGACCGCGCGTCGGCGGAGATGGAGCGCTCGCTTGAACTGCGCACTCGCGACCGTGCCCGCAAGTTGATCAGCAAAATCGATTCAGCAATTCGGCGTATCGAAGAGGGTACGTACGGGTTTTGCGAAGAAACCGGTGAGCCCATCAGTCTCAAACGCCTAGAGGCGCGGCCAATCGCGACGCTGAGCATCGAAGCGCAGGAGCGGCATGAGCGTATGGAGCGCACGCATCGTTCCGACTGAGGAAATACTTAAGGTCGGCATACAAAAACGCCCCCGCTGAGCGGGGGCGTTTTGCGTTGTACGGTATGAACTCAGGCGCGGCGACTTAGGCGCTTTGCTTGTCGAGCAGGCCTTCGGAAATTTGCAGGTTGGTATTGGTCAAAGCTTCAATAGTTTTGACGTTGGCACCGTTCTGCATCTCGAAGGTCTTCTGAGCGACGAAGCTGGAAAGGCGGATCAAGTTGTCCTTGATCGAAATTGGGAGCGGGTTGTCCGCTGTGGACACTACGGTCCGGATCGCAACCCAAAGCTTCAGGTTGCGGTCGAGAGCGGCAGCGAGCCGATTTTCGTCTTTTGCCTCAAAAGCGCGGGAAATTTCCAACGCCGTTTGGGTCAGCGCGAGCGCATCTTCCTCGAGAATGGAAAGCGTCGTAGGCGCTGTGGTGCTCATCATATTCATCCGTCAAATCCCCTATCATCGACAACTTCCAAGTTTATCTCCGCGAACTCAGGCTGGAAGACTTGCAGGGCGCGGCGGGGATGTATCGCTTGCGCGAGGAACTCTTGACCCGTGTGAACGCGGCGGTTCGCCCGGCGCAGGTCAGGGATGTCCTGTTCAAGGAAATGGTCGTACAGTAAAAGTACAATAATATTAATAGGTTAATGGTTCATCGTTCATGACACCGCCGAGCGAAACAGATACTGAAGACGAGTTGGCGAAAGAGCTGGAAGCCGCTGAGTCTGATGCGCCCGAGGAGACCGCTGCGGCTGGCGATACCGATGCGGATGCTATGGCGGCCGAATGGGAGGCCATGCTTGGCGGCGCCGGCGACGACGATGATGACGGCTTCGGAGGGATGGGCGGCGGAGAGTCGACCCGCGTTCTGAACCAGGACGAGATCGACAGCTTGCTCGGCTTTGACGAAGCCGGAGATGAAGGATCCGACCGCGCGGGCATTCAGGCGATCCTGAATTCGGCGCTTGTCTCCTACGAACGTCTTCCCATGCTCGAAGTGGTCTTCGACCGCCTCGTGCGCATGATGACCACCTCTTTGCGTAATTTCACGTCCGACAACGTCGAAGTGTCTCTGGACGACATTCTCTCCCAGCGTTTTGGTGACTATCTCAATTCGATTCCTCTGCCGGTCATGCTCACGGTTTTCAAGGCCGAGGAATGGGACAACTTTGGCTTGATGACGGTCGACTCGTCGATGATCTATTCGATCGTGGACGTGCTCTTGGGCGGCCGGCGCGGCACGGCGGCGATGCGTGTCGAAGGTCGCCCTTATACGACCATCGAGCGCACACTGGTCGAACGTATGATTCACGTGGTGCTGGCTGACTTGTCGGCGGCGTTCGATCCGCTGTCGCCGGTGACATTCCGGTTCGACCGCCTGGAAACCAATCCACGTTTTGCGACAATTTCCCAGCCGTCCAACGCTTATATCGTCGCGCGCTTGCGTATCGACATGGAGGACCGCGGTGGACGTTTGGAAATTCTGATTCCGTTTGCGACCCTCGAGCCTGTCCGTGAACTGCTGCTGCAGATGTTCATGGGTGAAAAGTTCGGCCGCGACTCCATCTGGGAGACGCACTTGGCCGAGGAAATGTGGTTTACGGAAGTTGGCCTGGAGGCGGTACTCGACACCCAAACCATGCCGTTGAGCCGTGTTCTCAATATGAAGGTCGGCTCAAAGTTCTTGCTGAACGCGACTTCAGACTCGCCGATTCAGTTGAATTGCGGAGACCAGCCGATGTTCATCGGCAAGATGGGCCGGAAGGGCAACAATATCGCCATCCGGGTCGACCACCGGAGACGGCAGGAAGTATAAAGAAATCATAGACTTGCACTTGTTAAGGCCGGTTAACGGATTTTTATATCCCGTCAGGCATAAATACGGGTGCCTGCCACACTTTGGCTCCAGACAGGTGGCAGACTAATATCAATCGTCGCTTTTTGGCCGGGGCTGGTCATGTGGGCGATATCCTCAAGCACCGGTGTTGACCAGCGACGGGAGAGAGGCATGACGACGGACACGATTCTAAATATTGCCGTTATTTTACTGCTCGTTCCGACGATCATTTATGCCGTTATCTTGAATCGCCGGCTGTCCGCTTTGCGCCGTTCTCGCGAAGAACTCGCGAAGGTCGTCAATAGCTTCAATGAAGCGACGATGCGGGCTGAGGCTGGAATACCGAAACTCAAAAAAGCAACGACGGAAGCCAACCATACGCTTAAGGACCGCGTCGAAAAGGCGCAGACCTTGCGCGATGATTTGGCTTTTATGATCGAGCGTGCTGAAGAACTGGCGAACAGACTTGAAGGCGCGGTGCGTTCGGCCCGCAGTGAAGGCCTGAATGCGCAGCCGGCCCAACCGGGAACCTACCCGGCTGCCGCGGGCGCGCCGACCGTTCGCGCCAATATGGAACCTCCGGCGCAGCGCGCCCATGGCGCGGCATCTTCGGCACCGGTTCCGGGAACGCTGGCGCAAGCCGTTGGCGGATTTGAGGAAACGGCGGCAGAATTACGAAATGCGTTAGGCGCGGCGCGGGCGGAAGCCAAGGTTTCTGGCCCCCGCGGCTTTGCCGATGACTCATTCCCCCCGCCAAAGCGGGCTGTTTCTGGCCGTGGTGCTGGGCGGGCGCTAGAGCAGGGCATTGAGGACGATCGTTCCGAAGCCGAACGTGAACTCTTGAAGGCGCTGCAGTCAGCGCGGTAATTTGGGACCTGTTATGTCGAAGTCATATTCCATGAAAAACCGTCCCCGCCGCTCCGCGATGCTGAGAGAAGAAGTGCGCGCCGGCAATTTTGGGCGCGCGCCGGCATTGAGACTTCTGCCGGCTGTTATTCTTGCCGCGCTGTGCATGTTGGGATTCCGCGTGCAGCTTGTCGTGCAGAATTTTTCCGACGAGTTCACGCCGAGCGTTCAGATGAGCTCTTCGACCGCTTTGGCACAGGACGCCGCTGCACCTGCTGCGCAACCTCCGGCAAACAATATGTCAAATGAAGACATGAGCGGTGACGATATGGCCGATCCATCAGCGGATATGGGCATGGCCGATGCTGAAACGACGAGGGCGACTTTTGATCCGACCAATCTGACTCAGACAGAGATTGAAACACTTCAGCGTCTGGCGGAGCGGCGAGATATTATCGAGACGCGAGAGCGCGAACTGGACGTGAAGGAAGGTTTGCTGCGGGCCGCCGAGACGCGCATTGACGGTAAAATTGCGCAGCTTCAGGAGTTGGAGCAGTCCATCGAGGGTCTGTTGGAGCAGTATGATGAAAAGAAACAGGGCGAAATCGAGCAATTGGTGCGCATCTATGGCGCCATGAAGCCGAAGGATGCGGCCCGGATCTTTGATTCCCTCGAAATGCCCATTCTCGTGTCCGTCGTGCAGAGCATGAAGGAAACCAAGGTTGCACCTATTTTGGCGGCCATGGACTCCACCAAGGCGACGGCTCTGACCGAGGAATTGACCGCCCGCCGCCAACTTCAGGCGATGAACCCGGGCTAGTTAACCGGCGGAAATCCCTTATTTTTTGGGCGATTTAACCGCTCGTTCATTGTTTCCCAATAATCTTCCAGGGTGGGTATCGGTGGAAAAACCGCCGATTGCGATAGCGTGGGCGATTTGGGCTGCCCAAGCAGCGGCAGCAGACGGCGTTCGATGGCGCTCAATACGCTTGGCGCACGCGTTTTGTGAGTGCTGGTGTGCGAAGCCGCCTACCGGGCGATATTGATTTGGTCGCCCAAGGCATGTTCGGCAACACGGCGATGGGCCTCATCGCCCCGGACCAACCGCTTGTCGATGTGGATTTTGCTTCGGCGTTTCTTCTGGTGAGCAAGGCTTGGGAAAATAGCCGTGTATCTTTGCGCGCGGAATATTTTGAGACAACGGACAAGGATATCGCTGTCGATGACGACAACGATGAACACGGAAACGCCCTGACGGCTGCTTATATATACTACCCGGCGGAGCGCCAGCGCCTGACTTTTGAAGCGCTGCAGATTTTCTCCCAACGGCCCGAGCGGGCGTTCCTCGGTTTGCCCCACAAGGCCAAAGAAACCCAATTCCAGGTCAGTTACCGCTTCTTTTTCTGATCTTTACTGGGGGTTGTCGCGCACCGCCATGGTCAGCCGGGAAACACAAACAAGCTGGTCTTTGTCGTTGCAAATTTCGATGCCCCAAACGTGGCTGGTCTTTCCCAGGTAGTAGGGCCGTGCCGTTCCGGTGACGAGCCCGCTGCGCACGCTGCGAAGATGATTGGCATTGATCTCCTGTCCAACGCAAAACTGTTTATCAATGTTGATGACCATTGTTGAAGCCATGCTGCCGAGCGTTTCGGCTAGAACGAGCGATGCTCCCCCATGCAGGAGGCCAAACGGCTGGTGGGTGCGCTTGTCGACCGGCATAGTGCCGCGCAGATAATCCGGTCCGATTTCGGTGAGGCGGATATCGAGGTGCTCCATCATTGTATTTGGATGATGATCCTCAAGATCCTCCAACTGTACCGGCCTAAACCAAATCGACTTCATACCCAACCGCACACAAAATTCGGAAAGCAGCTCACTCCGCCGGGACACCTAAGATCATTTGACGTTCTTTTTTATCGTACGCTTGTAGTGCTTCAGGCTCTGGCTTCAACAACGACACGACAATTCCCACAATGAACGCCAGAGGGATCGTAATCAACGCGGGATTACGAAGCGGAAATAAGGCATCGGTGTTGCCGAGAATATCCACCTGAATTGTTGGTGAGAGATATATGAACAAGAGGCTCGTCAGTGTTCCGACAATGATGCAGGCAACCATCCCATTCGTTGTAGACTTGCGCCAGAATATGGACAGAACAATCGCCGGAAAATTGCCGCTTGCGGCGACGGCGAATGCGAGTCCGACCATAAAGGCAACGTTCTGCCCCTTAAAGGCGATGCCAAGTAGGATCGCGACAATGCCGAGAATAACAGTGGCTACCCTGGCAACTTTCAATTGCTCGCCGTGGTCGGCATGACCTTTGCGTACAACGGAGACCCACAGGTCATGGCTCAGCGCCGCGGCTCCGGACAAGGTGAGGCCCGCGACCACAGCCAGAATTGTTGCGAATGCGACCGCGGCAATAAAGCCGAGCAACCCAGTTCCGCCGATGACTTCGGCCAGTAGCGGCGCCGCCATGTTGCCGCCCGCATCCACGCTGGTGATCAATTCCCGGCCGACCAAAACCATGGCGCCGAACCCGAGCACAAAAGTGAGGAGGTAAAAGAAACCAATCAATCCCGTCGCCCAGAACACCGACTGGCGCGCGGCTTTTGCGTTGGGCACGGTATAAAACCGCATAAGAATGTGGGGCAGGCCGGCAGTGCCGAACATGAGCGCCAATCCCAGAGATACCGCCTCCCATGGGCTGCTGATCAGCGCCCCTGGCGCAAGAACGCCTTCGCCGTACTTCTCTTGCGCGGCCGCGAACAATTCCACCGGGTTCATGTTGAACTGCGCCAGAACCAGGACCGACATCAGAAGCGCGCCGCCCAGAAGAAGGCATGCTTTAACAATTTGCACCCACGTGGTTGCGATCATGCCACCGAACAAGACATAGGCCAGCATGACAGCGCCGACGATCACAACTGCCGTTTCATATGTCAGGCCGAACATCAGCCGGATCAGATTGCCGGCGCCCACCATTTGCGCGATGAGGTAAAACGCGACCACGGCCAACGTGCCGATGGCCGCTGCGATGCGAACGGGCGTTTGCCGCAAGCGATACGAGACAACATCAGCAAAGGTGTATTTGCCGAGGTTGCGTAGAGGTTCAGCGATGAGAAAAAGAATGACCGGCCAGCCCACCAGCCAGCCTGTGGAATAGATCAGGCCGTCAAAGCCTGAGAGGGAAACCAAGCCGGCGATGCCCAAAAAGCTCGCCGCGCTCATGTAGTCACCGGCCAGTGCAAATCCGTTTTGTCGCCCGGATATCGAACGTCCCGCAGCGAAAAACTCTTCGGTGGATTTCGTTTTGCGCGCCGCCCAATAGGTGATTGCAAGGGTAAGGGCGACAAAAATGAAGAAGAATACAATCGCAGTTGTATTCGGCTCGCCAATGGCTGTGCCGCCAGTCATTGTGCACCTCCATTGGATTGATTGAGGCGCGCTATCTCGTCGTCCACGTGAGCATTGGCCCAGCGCACGTAGTACCAGGTTACCGCCCAGGAGAGGACGATGACCAGTGCGCCTAAGACGATGCCTGCCGAGAGACCGGGAACAATGAGAGTGCCGAGGCCTTCCTTGTTAAAGGCCACCAGCAATACAAATCCGAAATATATGGCGACCATGACGGCGCTCAGTGTCAATGCCATACGCCAGCGCTTTTGAGCCAGCGAGCGCAGAGCGGCGGTGTCGCTAGACATATTATCCCTCCCCGAAAAAATGTCCCCATGGAGTATGACCACAAACAGAAGGTTCAGCCAACAGTTAGCTGCAAATTCGGATGGTTTCTATTTCGATCAACTATGATTCTGCCACATTCGCCGCTTGTATTGTCGCAGCTGAAAACAAATTGATTCAACGTGAACCGCTATTCGTGGATTGCAGCGCCTTTGAGGCGCCCCCTTTGAAGTGGTCCATCCTGAGGTATGGTTTTTCCAAGGAGGATCACAATGGCAAGAAAAAGACATACAGCTGAAGAGATCGTCGCGAAGTTGCGGCAGGTTGAA
>Ga0181593_10000732_pt1 | contig 28961 bp, 8 predicted proteins | sample 071ome_19_FD_133756 | JGI IMG/M metagenome (GOLD analysis project Ga0181593, IMG submission 133756) | Coastal salt marsh microbial communities from the Groves Creek Marsh, Skidaway Island, Georgia - 071413AT metaG (megahit assembly) | ecosystem: Environmental > Aquatic > Marine > Intertidal zone...
CGAGGGCACCGATCGAGGCGATCGTGCGACCGGGGCCCACCCGCTGCAGCTGCGTGACGAGACCGGCGAGCAGGAGCAGCAGCCCCCCTCGCAGCAGCCAGCCGGGGGCACCGAGGGGGCTGCCGCTCCGGGCGCGGAGGACCTCCGCGGCGATGGCGAGGCCCACCGCCACGAGGAGCGCGAGGCGCAGGAGCGTCTCCTCCGCTCGGAATCGCTCCCCGGGGGAGAGCCGCGCGCGGCGCTGCTCCCCCTCGAGGAGCCAGACGGAGCCGATCGCCCCGAGGAGGAGGGAGACCCCGAGGAAGAGGCCGATCCCGGGGAGGGCCTCCCGCACCATTCCCTCCAGCGGGAGGTCGCGCGCGCGCGCCGACCACAGGGTCGCCTCCTCCCCGACCCGACGCGCGATCGCCCACAGGGCCCCGACGGAGGTGAGCGCGAGGAGGCCGAGGAGACGGACGGGGAAGCGGAACACACCCGGGAGCCGCCGGAAGGACTCCATGCTCTGGAGGTGGATCAGGGTGAGCCCCACGGAGAGGGGCAGCAGCATCGCGAGGCGCCAGACCCCGAGGAGCGCGCCCCCCTGGTGGTAGGCGAGGGGATGGAGGACCGGCAGGAGGAGCAGGGGAGCGAAGCCGGCGATGATCGCCAGGATCAGGGCGGGGGCGATGCGCGGGGAGACGAGGCGCTCGAGGTGCGCGATCTCCTCTCCGCGGAAGATCTCGAAGAGACAGAGGAGGAGCGCCCCTCCCACCGCGAACCCGACGAGGATGAGGTGCAGCAGCAGCCCGGCATGATGCAGGAGCATCAGCAGGTCGGCGCCCGCGGTCTCCGCCATCACCGGCCACCGTCCCGCGTCCAGAGCAGCCAGGCGACGAGCTCCTCCAGCTCCGGATCGCTGCCGGCGAAGGGCGGCATCGACGGTTGGAGGCGATGGAGCTTCGCGAGGTTCCCGATGAGCATCTCGCGATCCCAGCTCCGGGTCAGCTCCTGAATGCTCGACCGCCCCCGGGACGCGTGGCAGCGGGCGCACAGCTCACGATGCACCTGTCGGCCGCGCTGGATCTCCTCCCGGGCGACTCCCTCGCGGGGGCGGGGCCGCGCCGCGCGGCGGAGGTCGACCTCCTCCGGCGTGAGCCCGTTCGCGTAGAGGACCCCCCGAATGTCGTAGGGGAGCGCGAGGGTCTCCCTGGCGCGCTCCGCAATGACCGCGGAACCGACGACGAGCGCGGCGAGCCCGACCACGATCGATCGCCCCGGTCGAGACCTCCCCCGCACGAGCAGGGCCAGCGCCCCCCCCGCCACCAGCAGGGAGCCCAGCGCCGCGAGGCCGAGGGGCAGCGCCCAGGGAGAAGGCGCCGGGCCGTCGGCCTCCGTCACCACGCCCAGGAGTCCGATCGTCGCCATCGGCATCAGGGCGAGGGGGACGAGGACCACGAGGATGGTGCGGGCGAGCAGCCGACGATCGCTCTCATCGAGCCCCTGCATCCGCTCCACCCCGATCAGGCCCGCGACGGCGGCGAGGGCGAGTGAGGAGAGCACCCGCCTGGCGAGAGAGGGGGCGAGGGCCGCACCGAGGACCCCATCCCATGCGTCCCCCGTCCGGACCCACTCCTCGGGAGAGAGCCGGAACGCCAGGACCCCCTCCACCCCGAGCAGGGCGAGGCCGGTCCCCAGGATGAAGCCCCCGAGGAGGAGCCATCGCCGCCGAGCGGGTGCGGTCCGGGCGCGGGAGAGGTACGCCGCACCGCAGACCACCCCGAAGGCGACGCTGCAGCCGGCAGCGCCGAGGAGCCAGATGAACTCGCGACCGAGGAGGAGGGAGGCCCGGGGCGCCACGAGGCTCGTCGCGAGCCACGCCCCGACCCCGCTCACGAGGGCGAGGACCGCGGCGATCAGGATGAGCGGCGCGAGCGCGCGATGAACGAACTCGCGCAGGAGCGGCTCCCCCCACCGCTCCCCGCGCACCTCGAAGAGGGCGGCGAGGATCCCCCCTCCCACCGCGAGCTGCGCGGCGAGGGCGTGGAGGATCGCCAGCGAGGAGAGGAGCGTCTGCGGTCGCAGCAGCTCGGTCTCGAAGACGGGGAGTTGGGGGAGATCCACCGGGTCCACTCCTGTCACGGGCCCGGCGCGAGCCGGTCCTCTGTGAGGGGGAGATGGTAACCGCTCGACGCGCGGGGCGGGCCCCCGTTCCGTCCGCTCCCTCCCGGCCCGACCTGGGATGTGCCGGCGAGGGGATCCCGGGGTAGTCTTCTTGGGGTCCTGCCGCTTCTCACCGGGCGACCCCGAGGACTCGGCCTCGCGGATCTCCGCCGGGCCCGGAAGGGGGATGCGTGGAGAAGGACCCGGCGCTGGCGGGAACGGCTCACATCGAGCCGACGACGAAGGTCGTGCTCATCATCGACCACGATGAGACGCGGCGGGATCGGATCGGCTCCCGTCTCAGCGACCGCGGTTACGGCGTTCTGGCCGCGGACTCCGGGGGCTCGGCGACGCGGATCGCCCGCGAGGAGAAGCCCGACCTGATCCTGCTCGACCTCGGGCTGCGGGGGACGAACGGCCACGACCTCCTCGACCGCTTCGCCCGGGACCCCGCGACCCGCGCGATCCCGGTGGTCGTCGTCGCCGGGGACACCGATCCGGCGTCTCGAGCCCGCGCGTTCGAGCATGGCGCGATCGCCTTCATGGAGACGCCGCGCCACGCCGAGACCCTGCTCGTCATGGTGGAGTCGATCTTCCACTGAATCGGAGCGGGCCGTCGCCGAGCCGGGACCGATCGTCGGGATGGTCGCGACCGAGGCTCACTCGTCGAGATGCCCGACGTCCGAGTCTCCCATCTCCACGCCGCCGGCCGGGAAGTACTCCCCCCATCGGCGATCGACGGTCGCCGCCGTGTCCGGATCGCAGAAGAGCTCGTCCGGGTAGGTCGGCTTGAATCGGGCGTCGATCACGATCGGCGTCTCGTAGGCGGGGTGGTTCCGGATCAGCGGCGCCTCCCGAGCGTGGATGTCCCCCGCGGGCTCGAAGCGCGTGAAGGTGGTCCAGAGGAAGCGGGCATCACTCCGCACGGTCGCCCGCGCATCATCCACGAGGATCACGAGGGGCCAGCGCTCGAAGCCGGGATGCTTCGCGATGCGACCCGCGGCGTCCCGCTCCTCGGTGAAGCCGGGGCCCTCCACCACCAGGCAGCCCGGGCAGTAGACCTCCGCCCGCGTCACCCCCATCGGCAGCTCCCCCGAGAACTCCCGCGGCAGCTCCCGGATCGGATCCCCGAGCCCGAGCAGCACCCCCTTCGACCCGTCGTTCACCGCCGGGCCGGTGTAGTCGAGGGTGTCGATCGAGGTGCACGCGAAGACATGAAGGTCCCGGCGCATGTCCGCCCGGGCGAGGATGTGCTCGAGCAGCGCCTTGAAGTCGGCGAGATCGACCGCGCCATCGGTGAGCAGCAGGAACTTCGTCAGGGAGAGCTGCCCCTCCCCGAGGATGCGGAACGCGGAGACCATCGCCTCCCGCGGATAGCGATCCTTCACGATCGCCGAGGCGAGGGCGTGGTAGCCGGTCTCGCCGTAGCTCCAGAGCCGCGTCACCGCCGGCATCACGAGGGGGAAGAGGGGGCTGAGCAGCTCCTGGAGGAAGTCCCCGAGGTAGAAGTCCTCCTGGCGCGGCTTCCCGACCACCGTGGCGGGCACGATGGCATCGGCCCGATGGCAGATCGCGTCGAGGTGGAACACGGGGTAGTCGTGCCGCAGGGAGTAGTAGCCGTAGTGGTCGCCGAAGGGCCCCTCCGGACGACGCTCCCCCGGTCGGACATGCCCGACGAGCGCGACCTCCGCACCGCTGACGAGAGGGTGCGGTCCGACCGGGCCATCGACCATCCCCAGCTTGCGGCCGACGAGGAGGGAGGCGAGGAGGAGCTCGCCGACATTCTCAGGCAGGGGCGCGATCGCGGACGCGGTCAGCGCCGGCGGTCCACCGAGGAAGACGGTGACGGGCAGCGGGCGATCGAGCTTCTCCGCCTCATGCAGGTGGTAGCCGCCGCCCTTGTGGATCTGCCAGTGGACCCCGAGGGTCCGCCCGTCGTGCTTCTGCATCCGGTAGACGCCGAGGTTGTGTCGTCCGTCGTGGGGATTCTCCGTGTAGACGAGGGGCCAGGTGAGGAACGGTCCCCCGTCCTCGGGCCAGCTCGTGATGATGGGCAGGGAGTCGAGGCTCCCGTTCCGGTCGACGACCTCCGTCACGGGGCCGCGCTCCCGTCGCTTCATTCCCACCTTGAGGAGTGTGAGCGGCACATCCCGGGCGTCCCACAGTTTCGCGAAGGTCGGCGGGACGGCGGTCTCGGCGAGGTGGACGAGCCGCTCGAGGAAGCGACGGGCCCGATCGCCGAACGCCATCTCGACCCGACGGGAGCTCCCGTAGAGGTTGGTGGCGAGGGGGAACTTCGCGCCCCGGACATTGGTGAAGAGGAGGGCGGGTCCATCGGCGGCGACGACGCGCCGGTGGATCTCGGCGAGCTCCAGATGGGGGTCCACCGGGGTATCGACGGTGACGATCTCCCCTTCGCGGCGGAGATCGGCCAGGAAGCTGCGCATGTCGCGGTGCACGATCCGGGTTCCTTCCTCGGACGGCCTCTGCCCGATCGACGATGGTGGTCGAGTCCGAGGAGGGTGTCCAGAGGATCGGGGGAGCCCGGGTGGCGGGTTCTCAGGCGTGCTCGACGCCGACGCCCTCGACCGACGCGAGAGAGATCGTTCCTTCGGGAACGATCTCCCAGGTGACGGTGCAGCGGTCGAAGAGGGGACCGCGCCAGCGGTCGAGGAGCAGCGCCTCGATGTCCGCCCCGGAGCAGGGGGCGTCCGGTCCGATGTGGAGGTGGACCGAGAGAAGCTGGGTCAGCCCTCCGGCGAGGGCGGCGTGGCGGGCCGACCCGAGAATGGTGTCCAGAATGATCTCGGCCATGCGAGCGGGTCTCCAGGCGGACCGGGCCTCCCTCGGGGCGACCGGTTCACGATCGGGGTTCGGTTCTTCGATCGGCGCGAAGAGCCCTGCTCGCCCCTTCCCGGGGGAGCGACTCGCTCACGCGGCGTTGCACCTTCTTCGGAAGGGAGGCGGGTGGGGATGAAGGGCGGCGTCGCAAATCACGCCCGCTGGGGTGCTTGAGAAGTGCAGCACCCGAAGATCAGCGAGGGGGGAGGTCGAGGGGCGCGGCCTCGATCACGACCCCCGCCTCGTGGCGACCGGCGATGCCCCACTCCTCCTCCGCCGCGACGATCCCCTGGCCCGGGCCGAGGACGGCGCGAGCGAGAGAGAGCAGCGCCCCCTCCTCATGGAGGAAGTGGGCGGGGGGTCGGGGGCTGCGCTCGAGATTCCGGCGGGTCGGGTGGTTCACCAGAAGAACCCCGCCGGGCCCGAGGAGAGGGAGCGCCCGCTGGAAGATCCGCGGATCGAAGTAGTGATGACAGAGGATCAGGTCCCAGGGACCGGCGGGAGGGGCTTCCTGCGAGAGGTCGATGGCGAGGGTGCGGAGGGGGAGCGAGCGGTGCTCGGCGCGCGCGGCGGCGGTGGCCAGCGCGGTGGGCGCGATGTCCGCGAGAAGCACGTCGAGGCCCCGCTCCGCGAGCCAGAGCGCGTTCCTCCCATCCCCCCCCGCCCAGTCGAGGGCGCGCCCTGCGGCGGGGAGCAGGTGCTCCTTGCCGATCAGCCAGCGGGAGGGGGGGCGCTCCCGCTCGCGGAGCTCGGTCCAGCGCTCCTCCCAACGCGCCCGCTCGGAGGAGGGACTCCCGGGGTCTGGCGGGGGGGCGTCGCTCACCCGAGCTGCCCCTCCGCCCCCAGCGCGAGGGCGATCCAGGCCCGCACTCCCACCGGCATCGCCGCGTCGTCGACCACGAAGCGCGGGTGATGACAGAAGTGCACGATCCCCTTCTCCGCGTCCCGGTTCCCGAGGAAGAGGAACGCGGCGGGGATCTCCCGTCCGTAGTAGGCGAAGTCCTCTCCCCCGAGGCTCGGCTGCACATCCCGCGTCATGGGGACCGCCTCGGAGATCGCCTCCTCCGCCTCGCGGCACGCCTCCGGCGCATTGAAGGTCACCGGATAGCCGATCGTCATCGCCACCTCCGCCCGGCAGCCGAGGCTCTCCGCCACTCCCTCGGCGATCTCCACCACCCGCGCCCGGGCCCGCTCCCCCACCTCGCTCCGGAAGGTGCGGATCGTCCCGACGAGCTCGATCCGCTCGGGGATCACGTTGTCCGCGGTACCACCGTGGAACTGCGTCGTGCTCACGACCGCGGCATCGAGCGGGTCGATGTTGCGGGCGACGATCGTCTGCAGCGCGCTCACGATGGCGGAGCCCGCGACGATCGGGTCGGCGCAGGCGAAGGGAGCGGCGGCGTGGCCCCCGATCCCGGTGACCGTGATCCGGAAGATGTCCGGCTGCGCCATCGCCGGCCCCTCCACGAGGCCGATCCGGCCGGTGTCGAGGAGCGGCCAGACATGCATCCCGAAGATGCGATCGACCCCCTCGAGGCAGCCATCCTCGATCATCGCCGGGGCGCCCCCGGGGAGCGCCTCCTCGTTCGGCTGGAAGATGAAGCGGACCGAGCAGGGGAGCTCGTCGCGGAGGTGAGACAGGGCCCTCGCCGCGCCGACGAGCATGGCGGTGTGGGCGTCGTGGCCGCACTGGTGCGCGGCGCCGGGGTTCCGGCTGCGGTGAGGGAGATCGGTCTCCTCCTCCATCGGGAGCGCATCCATGTCGGCGCGGAAGGCGATGCGCCGCTGTGCTCCCGGCACCTCCAGGTCGGCGACGACCCCGGTGCGGCCGATCCCCTCCCTCACCTCCAGACCGGCGGAGCGGAGCTCTCCCGCCGCGCGGGCCGCGGTCCGGACCGTGTCGAAGCCGATCTCCGGATCCGCGTGGATCGCTCTCTGCAGGGCGATCACGCCGTCGATCACCGAGTCCACGCTGCGATCGAGATCCACGCCCATCGGAACCACCTCTCCCTGCGTCCCCTGCCTCGAAGGTCCGACGCCCGCCCCCCGGACAGCTCGCCCTCCGCTCGGCGGGATTCTCTCCTCTCCGCCCGGCGGAGGAAACCACTCCGCGGGCGTCGCTCGCGTTGCAGTCCCCCCGGGATTGGTCTAATTTCCGCTCTCCTCACCCCGACCGAAGGTCGGGAAGCACCGGAAGAAGGACGCGCATGGCCGAGAAGCTGACCAGCCAGTCGAAGGACTACCCCCGCTGGTACAACGAAGTCGTCCAGCGGGCGGAGCTCGCGGAGAACGCCCCCGTCCGCGGCTCGATGATCATCAAGCCCTACGGGTACGCGCTCTGGGAGAACATGCAGCGCGCCCTCGACGACATGTTCAAGGCGACCGGACACTCGAACGCCTACTTCCCCGTCCTGATCCCGGAGAGCTTCCTCAAGAAGGAGGCGGAGCACGTGGAGGGGTTCGCGCCCGAGCTGGCCGTGGTGACCCACGCCGGTGGCAAGTCGCTGGAGGAGCCGTATGTGGTCCGGCCCACCTCCGAGACGATCATCTGGGACACCTACCGGCGATGGATCCAGAGCTACCGCGACCTCCCGATCCTCCTCAACCAGTGGGCGAACGTGATGCGCTGGGAGCTGCGCCCGCGGCTCTTCCTCCGCACGACCGAGTTCCTCTGGCAGGAGGGTCACACCGCCCACGCCACGCAGCAGGAGGCCCACGAGGAGGTCCTCCGCATGCTCGATGTCTACGCCCGCTTCGCCGAGGAGTGGATGGCGGTGCCCGTGATCCAGGGGATCAAGACCGACCGGGAGAAGTTCGCCGGCGCGGAGTCCACCTACTGCATCGAGGCGATGATGGGGGACGGGAAGGCGCTGCAGGCGGGGACCAGCCACGACCTCGGCCAGAACTTCGCCAAGGCCTTCGGCGTCACCTACCTCTCCTCCGAGGGGAAGGAGGAGTTCGTCTGGGCCACCAGCTGGGGCGTCTCCACCCGGCTCGTCGGAGCGATCGTCATGGCCCATGGCGACGACCAGGGCCTCATCCTCCCGCCGAAGCTCGCCCCCCACCAGACGGTCATCGTCCCGATCTACCGCGGCGAGGCGGAGCGGACGACGGTCCTCGACGCCTGCGAGCGGCTCTCCATCCCCCTGCGGGAGAAGGGGGTCCGGGTCCATCTGGACGACCGGGACCAGTACCGCCCGGGCTTCAAGTTCAACGACTGGGAGCAGAAGGGGGTCCCCGTCCGGATCGAGGTCGGCCCCCGCGACCTCGCGAAGGGGGAGGTCTGCATCGCCATCCGCCACAACGGCGAGAAGCATCAGGAGCCGATCACCGGCCTCGCCGAGCGGATCCCCCAGATCCTCGAGGAGACCCAGGCCGGGCTCTACCAGAAGGCGCTCGACTTCCGTCGGGAGAACACCCACGTCATCGACAGCTACGACGACTTCAAGGCCCGGATCAATGACGGCGGCTTCTTCCTCGCCCACTGGGACGGCACCGCGGAGACCGAGGAGAGGATCAAGAACGACACCAAGGCGACGATCCGCTGCATCCCCTTCGAGGGCGATGACACCCCGGGGAGCTGCATGGTGACCGGACAGCCGAGCGCGAAGCGGGTCGTCTTCGCGAAGGCCTACTGATCCCGGAGCGGATCCGGGTACCGAGCCGACGAGACCCCCCGCGTCGAAGTTGAGCGGGCCGCCCCCCCCGGGGCGGCCCGCTCCTCTTTGCGCCGCCCCTCCCGCCTGCCATCCGGGCCCGCCGACGATATCGGAACCTCTCCCCCCGCCCCCGCCGGACCCGCTCCCCGGGCCTCTCCGCCCCCCCCTGCCGCCAGCGAGCGGACCCGCCCGCATCCCGCAAGAGGAAGCGGGGCGCACGCATCGGTCAAGTTCCTCCCCATCCCGGTCGATCACGGAAGGAAGCGATGCGATCCGTCGTGCCCCGCCATGGTGCTCCGACGGGGAATCGGTCCGTGCCCGCTCCACCCCGAGCCCGCACCCGATCTTCCCCGGCACCTCCTCGCGGCGCCGATGGAGCGCGGACGACGATCCGCAGGGTCGACGTCCCCTCGACAGCCACTTCAACCCTCCGAAGGGGGTTCGCAGATGCACGGTGCCACTCCGAGCGCGACGACGCTCCACACGCGGCTGCTGGTTCTCACGACCAGTCTCCTCCTCGTAGCCTCCCTCGCGGGCTGCGGGGGTGGCGGCGGAGGGGGCGGCGCCTCCTCCGGTGTCACGATCCACGGGACGGTCACCACCGGCGGCGGCGCCGCCATCGTCGCTCCGGGCCTCCCTCCCGGGAGCGTCAGCTCCTCGGTCGGGACCCCGGTCGAGGGCGCGACCGTCGAGGCCCTCGATGCCGATGGCCGGGTCGTGGCGAGCGCGCTCACCGACCCCGCGGGTGAGTACGCCCTGAGCCTCCGCGATGGCACCTTCGAGGTCGGCATCCGCCTCGGGACCGTCGATGCCTTCCTGCCCCTGCGTGGCTCCATCCTCGTCCGCGGCTCGACCGTGGACGGAGCGACCATCGTGGCGGGGCGGCCGACCTTCGACATCGATGTCCCCGAGGCGAGCGGGAGCTCCATCGCCGGGACGGTGACCGACGGAGGCACCTCCGACCCGGTCGAAGGAGCGACGATCCGCTTCATCGACGCCGAGACCGGAGAGCTGCGACATGAGGTCATGTCCGATGCCACCGGAGCCTGGGCCTCATCCGCGCTCCCCCTCGGCAGCTTCCTCGTCCGACTCGACGCGCCCTCCCTCCCGGCGGGCACCGTCGCTCCTCCCCCGGTGACCCTCGCCGTGACTGCGACCGGCGCGAGCCCGGCCGCCATCGACTTCGTCACCGTGCCCGCCACGACCCTCGCGGGGACGCTGCTGACCACCGGGGGCTCCGCCCCCATCGCCCCGGTCGGACCGGAGGGCATCGTCGTGCCCGCCGTCGTCGTCGAGGCCCCCCTGACCGTCGTCGACGGCGTGTCCGCCGTCGTGTCGGAGGTCGGAATCGGAGAAGTGGCCCGATTCCCCCTCGCGACCGATGGCACCTTCACCCTCGAGCTCCGGGATGGCTCCTTCATCCTCACCTTCACCGGTCTGGACAGCGACACGGTCGCGCCGATCCCCCAGCACCTGACCGTCAAGGACGGACTCGTCCACCTCGAGGGGATCGATGTGCCCCTGAACGCGGCGACCCAGTCGTTCCAGTCGACCGCCGCCGGCGTCTCCGCGACCCTCACCGGGAGCGTGCTCCTCCAGGGCGCCGGGGTCGCGACGCGGGTCCTCGCCCTGGACCCGGCGACCGGGGGCACCCTCGCCTCCGCGGACACCACGCCCTCCGGCGGCTTCACGCTCCCCCTCTCCGATGGCTCCTACGACATCGTCATCACCGACCGGCTCCCCGCGGGGCAGGTCCGACCGGCGCCGCTGCGCGTCACGGTCGAGGCGGGCGCCGACCCGACGCGCCCGATCAAGGAGAGCTCCGGCCTCCTCGATGACGGCGTGGTCACCCTCGCCATCGCGGACGCGTCGGTGAACCTCTCCGGCTTCGTCTTCGCGGCCGCGGACCTGACTCAGGTCCTCCCGGATGTCCGGGTCGTGGCCCGCAAGGGCGGAGAGGTCGTCGCCCGCTCGGTCACCGACCTCGATGGCGCCTGGACCCTCCAGCTCCCGGTCGGGACCATCGAGGTGATGCCGATCCTCTCCACCGTCCCCGCCGGCTTCCTCCCCGCGCCCCCGGTCCGCCTCGAGGTCGCGATCCACAATGGCGTCGCGGAGATCGTCTCGCAGGACGGTCCGATCGCAGGGCTCGACCTCGCGCTCGAGGCCGGCACACCGAACCTGACCGGAGTGGTCCGCTTCGACTTCGATCGCTCCGAGACGATCGAGGCCGGAGAGGTCGTCTCCGCCGAGCTGACCGTGACCCGGGCGGGGACGAGCATCGAGATCCTCTCCGCGATCACCGACCCCTTCACCGGGGAGTTCTCCGTCAGCCTGCCGAACGGGATCCATGAGATCGCCATCGACCCGAAGTCGATCCCGGCCGGCGCCGCGCCCCCGCCGCCGGTGCGGGTCGCGGTCACGAATGACGGGGTCACCCTCGCGGATGGGACGAGCGCGCCGGTCGGCGTCGTCGAGCTTGAGCTGATCCAGCGCAAGGCGACCCTCCCGGGCACGGTCACCCTAGACTCCTTCGGAGTCCCGGTCGAGCTGCTCCTGCGCGATGCGGGCACCGGGCGCATCGTGAACCGGATGCAGTCCCGCGCGCTCTCCGGCACCTTCGCCATGCCGCTGTACCCGGGGACCTACACCATCGGGATCAACCCGCAGACCCTGCCGGCGGGAGCCGTCGCCCCCCCCGCCGTCCCGCTGTCGGTCGGTCCGACCGGTCAGATCAACAGCGGCTCCTTCGCCGCCATCCCCTCCCTCGACTTCCAGCTCTCCCGCGTGTCGGTCGAGCTGATCGGCCTCGTCTCCGTCCTGCGGAGCGGGGTGCTCCTCCCGGTCGAGGCCACGGTCCAGGTGCGCGACCCGATCTCGGGGACCGTGCTCACCGAGGCGGTGAGCGACCCCGCCTCCGGGGAGTACATCCTGCTCCTCGGACCGGGCACCCACCGCCTCGGGGTCGACCCCTCCGACCTGCCGCCCGGGGTCGTCGCGCCCGCGCCGGTCAGAATCACCGTGACCGACCAGATCGAGGGGCCCGGGGTCCTCTCGAACACGCTCGACCTCGTCTTGGATGACACCCGCCTCGCCGGCGCGACGATCTCCGGCACGATCTTCACCGCGGGAGGCGTCGACATCGGGATCCCCGCCACGATCGCGGTCCATGCGCCCCTCGCGGAGAACCTCCCGGGGAGCGCCTTCCTTGAGGTGACCGCCGCCGAGGACGGGAGCTTCTCCTTCGACCTCTCCGACGGGACCTACGTCGCGGAGGTGCTCTCCGCGTCGCTGCCCGCCACCGCGGTCCCGCCGACTCCCGTGATCTTCAGCGTTCAGGGCGCGAGCGTGATCGAGGGTGACACCACCGTCGACCCCCTCGCGGGGGTGAACCTCCCGAACGACGGCACGATCCACTTCGCGATCCAGAACGCCGCCGACCTCGGTGCCGGGATCACCGGTGTCGTGGCGAGCCCGTCCGGCGTCGAGCTCCCGCTCGTGCGGATCGTCGCCCGCAGCGGCGCCACCGGTCTGCCGGTGGCGGAGGCGCAGACCGGCATCGCCGATCCGAGCTACCACCTGCTCCTCCCCCCGGGGAGCTACACCCTCGAGCTCGACCCGGCGACCCTGCCCTTCGACCCGTCGCAGCTCGGCGCCAACCTCCTCCCCCCGTCGGCGCGTTCCCTCGTCATCCTCGATGACGGCGGCATCAGCGTCTCGACGGAGGGTGGCGCGGTGCTCCCCGAGAACACCGACGGACTCCACGAACTCGACTTCCACCCGGTTCCGGCGGAGCAGACGCTCAGCGGATCGGTCCTCGACCCCTCCGGTGACCCGATCGGCGCCGCCTTCCGACTCCTCGACCTCGATGGACACCTGATCGCGGAGGGCTTCGCGATCGAGGGAGCGTTCGACCTCCCCCTCCCGGCGGGGAGCTTCACCGCCGAGCTGCGAGCGGACTCGATCCCCCACGGGCTGGTCGCCCCCGCCCCGATCGCCCTGCATGTGACGGCGAGCGGGATCGTCGAGTGGAGCGGGACTCCCGATGACGGAGTGATCATCTTCCCGCTCCTCGAGACCCTCGGCACGGTCAGCGGTACGGTGCTCGACCCGGGCTCCCTGCCCATCGGCGTGGTCGTCACCGCGACCGACATCCTGACGGGCGCCCTCGTCGAGACCACGCAGACCGTCGCCACGACCGGGGACTACACCCTCCAGCTCCCTCCCGGTGCCTACCGGATCGGGCCGGCGCTCGCGAGCATCCCCGACGGACTCGTCGCGCCGACGGGGGTCGTGGTGATCGTGGATCCGGGCACCGCGATGGAGGGGGTCGACTTCACCCTGGCGCTCGCCGGCGCCACCATCCGCGGCAGCGTCCTCACCGGCGACGGAGTCGTCATCCCCTCCCTCGTGCTCCTGAAGGACGCCGCGAGCGGTGAGCTCGTGACCTCGGTCGCGACTTCGCCCACGAGCGGGGACTACATCCTCCATGCTCCCGCGGGGGCCTACGCGATCTCCATCGCGGCGGACTCCCTCCCCTCGGGAACCCTCACCCCCGCCTCGGTCCCCGTCCAGGTCAGCGCGTCCGGCGCCGTCCTCGAGGGCGATGAGACGGGAGCGGCCAACGGAGTCGACGATGGCATCATCCGCTTCGAGCTGGTGGACACCGCCGCCTCCCTCACCCTGAGTGGAACGGTCGTCCTCTCCAACGCGAGCGGGATCGTTCCGATCGCGGTCCCGGTCCTCATCGAGGATGCGCTCAGCGGGGATCCCCTCGCCTCCGCGCTCTCCGACGCCACGGATGGGACCTGGAGCATCGCCCTGCCGAGCGGCCTCCACCGGGTCCGCCTTGCGAACGGCGCGCTCCCGGCCGGCTTCCTCGCCCCGACCCCGGTGCTCGTCGAGGTCGACGCGACCGCCGGGACGAGCATCCAGCAGGTCTCCGGCGTCCCGATCTCCTCGACGACGATCGACTTCACCCTGACCCCCGCGCCGAACACGATCAGCGGCACCGTGACCGAGGTCGACGGCTCCGGCGGGGTCGTCGGCGCCTTCGCCACCGTGGTGCAGCTCCTGACCCCCGGCGGGGGGACCGTCATCACCAGCGCGGCGACCGATGCCCTGGGTGGCTTCGCCATCGCCGTCGCGGACGGGACCTACCTCCTCTCCATCGCGTCGGAGAGTCTCCCGGTCGGATACGCCGCGGCGCCGCCGGTCCTCGTGACGGTGAACTCCGGTCTCGTGAGCGAGAGCTCCGGTCTGGTGGACGATGGCATCGTCGAACTGACCGTCGCCCAGAGCACGACCGCGGTCCTCGGAGTCGTCGTCGACGCCGCCGGGGAGCCGCTCCACTGCACGATCCGGGTGCTCGACCCGGTCTCCGGCGCCACGGCCCTGCAGGCCCCCTCCGCGGGCGGCGCCGGGTTCGCGCTCGACCTCCTCGATGGCATCCACGACCTCGTCATCGCGCCGTCGAGCCTCCCCCTGAACTCCGTCCCTCCCCCGCCGGTGCGCATCGCGGTGGACTCCCTCGCGACGCCGCCGGTGGCGCTCCTCGCCCCCGGCTCCGCGACCCTCGAGTCCGGCGTCATCACGATCCCGCTCACCCCGATCACCCTCGCCACCGCCTTCACGGTCGCGATCGAGGATGAGGTCGGTGCCCCCCTGGGCGGGCTCGTCGAGATCCGCGATCTCCTCGGGCATCTCCTCACGGAGCTCTGGGTCCCGTCGAGCGGTTCGAGGACCGTCATCCTCGAGGACGGCGACTACGAGATCGGCCTGCAGCCCGGCTCCGCGGGTCCGGCCTTCGCGACGCCCGCTCCCCTCGGCATCACCGTGAGCGAGGGGACCGTCACCTTCACCGGAACGACGGCGATCGCGGACCCCCTCACCTTCGTCTGCAACACCCCGCTTCTCAGCGGCATCGTCTTCGGCGCGGTCGGCACCACGCCGGATCCGGACCTGCTGCTCGTCGATCTCCTCCTGCTCGACGAGCAGGGAGAGCTGATCCGGACGATCCCCCTCAGCCCCATCGGCGCCGCCGCGGCCTACACCGTGGACCTCGCGGACGGGACCTACCGCCTTCAGCTCGTCCGCGCGGAGGGGATCGGCCCCAACGAAGTCATCCTCCCCGCTCACCCCCGCACGGTGACCGTGGTCGAGGGGATGATCCTGAACACCGACGATGATCCGAGCACTCCGGAAGTCGACATCGACCTCGTCCTCCCGCCGATCGCCGCCACGATCTCGGGGAACATCTCCCTCGATGGCACCCCGGTCGGGGCGGGCCTGCTCGTGATTGCACAGGACCCCACCGACGGCCGGACGATCCACGCGATCCCGACCGATGCGGGCGGCAACTACGCCCTCGCCCTCCCGACGGGAGTTCACCGGGTGACCCTGGACCCGGCCTCGGTCGCCACCATCCTCCCGCAGGCCCTCACCCCCGGCGCGGTGACCCTCTCGGTCACCGCCGGAGGCACCGCGACCGACCTGACGACCGGCCAGACGGGGACCGGCTTCGACTTCCTCCTCTCCAGCTTCGATCCGCTCGTCGACGCGAGCATCCGAGGGGCGGTCCTGTTCCGCCCCGACGCGGGGGCCGCGGCCGTCGCGGTCGAGGGGGCTCTGGTGCAGGTGACCGACGGGACCGGGCTCCTCCTCGGCTCCGCGATCACCGCCGCGGATGGGACCTATGTCCTGCACCCGACGGATGGCATCGGCTCGGTGACGGTCGATCTCTCCACCGCCTCGATCGGTCTCCCGACCCTCCCGACGACCCCGGTCCTGATCACCACGCTGGGCACCAGCGTCCTCGAGAACAACGACCTCGGGGTCGACCCCTTCGACGGGGCGACGCTGAACCTCTCCGATGACGGAATCATCAACTTCGAGGTCCGCGGGGCCACCGCGCTCCTCACCGGACGCGTCCAGACCGAGACCGGAGCCGGGATCGGCGCCGGGCTCGTGGTCACCCCCGCGACCGCCGACGCGATCCCCGACGATGCGATCATCCACCACACCGACTCGAGCGGGGGGTTCGCCATCCCGGTGGGCCCCGGAGCGTTCGATCTCCGGGTCGCCCCCGGCACCCTCGCGGACGGGCTCTTCCCCCCCGCGCCCATCCCGTTCACCGTCACGACGAACGGGATCGGGGAGGCGGACACCGCCGGAGAGGGCAACCTCCCCAACGACGGCGTGATCCACCCGATCATCGAGAGCGGGGAAGCGATCCTCCTGGGGCGGCTCGTGGACTCCTCCGGCGCCCCGCTCGTCGCGGCGGTGCGGGTCTTCACCCCCACCTCCGATCCGGCGGCTGCGCCGACCCTCGTCGGCGGAGTCTCCTCGGACCCCCTCACGGGAGACTTCAGCCTCCCGGTCCCGGGCGGAAGCCACTTCGTCGAGGTGGACGCGCCCTCCCTCCCCCCGACCGAGCTCGCGCCCGATCGGGTCCACCTCTTCGCGACAGGCGGAGCGGTGGAGTTCGCCGCCGGAGTCGAGCTCGTGACCGACATCCTCGGCACGGGCACCGGAGCGCTGCTGCGCACGACCCCGGCGACCGAGGCGGTCGTGGGACGGGTCATCGACGCGGCCGGTGAGCCGGTCGCGGCCACCCTGCGGGTGCTCGAGGTCGGGACCGGCTCCCTCGTGACGACCGTGTCCTGCGATCCCACCGACGGGAGCTACTCCTTCCTCGCCGGGGAGGGGGCCTTCCTCCTCACGGTCGATGCGGCGCTGCTCCCCTCCGGGCTCGTCGCCCCGGCCCCCGTCCCCTTCTGGATCGACGGGGGCGTGCTCACCGAAGGGAACGAGATCGGCGTCGACCCCGCGGATGGGACGACTCCGAACGCCGTCGGCGACGGCATCATCAACTTCGTCATCGAGAGCGCGGGGGCGATCATCACCGGACTCCTGCGCGACGATGAGGGCGCTCCCCTGAGCGCCTTCGTCACGATCCACGCGCCGGGCACCGATGGTGCCTTCGATGCGCTCGTGACCGGCGTCACGGCCGACTTCGCCACGGGGGCGTTCTCGGTCTCTCTCGCCTCCGGGGTCTACGAGCTCGGCATCGCCGCCGGCTCCGTGCCCCCGGGTCTCGCGGTCCCCGCGCGGATCCCCCTCTCGGTGAGCGGCTCCGTCGTGACCTTCGGAGCGGCGGCGAACGTGATCGCGGGAGAGCTCGTCATCGAGCTGTCTCCGCTCACCGGCGGTGTCGAGGGGCTCGTCCTCGACGGCAGCGGAGCCCCGGTCCCGGCGACCGTGATCGCGGAGCGCGCGTTCGGTGGCGCGTTCGTCGCGGCGGCCTCCACGGATGAGAGCGGGCTCTACTCCCTCGCGCTGGCCGCGGGGAACTACCGCCTCCGCCTCGACCCGGTCGCCCTGCCCCCCGGCCTCCTCCCCCCGGCTCCGCTCCAGATCACAGTGACGGACCAGTTCACCACGCTCGACTGGATCGCTCCGCTCGCCAGCGGCGCGATCACGGGGAACGTGCTCCGTGCGCTGAACGGCATCGACACGACCGCCATCGACTGCTCGCTCATCGCCACGAACATCGATCTCGACCCGATCGCGTGTCAGGTGGTCCTCTCCTCGACCCCGGCCACCCCCGGGGCCGAGCCCATCGTCGTGGCGCAGACCTTCACGGACCCCGCCACCGGCGCGTTCAGCCTGCCGGTGGGCCCGGGCTCCTACGAGCTGCGCATCGAGGAGAGCTCCCTGCCGACCGGGCTCATGGCGCCGCCGGCGCTCTCCCTGACCCTCAACAACGGCGACCTCTCGACCGTGGGAGACCACGAGCTCTGCGCGGACGGGGCGAACGGGGAGCGTCGCCTCCTCTTCGTCACCCCGGCCGTCAGCACCCTGGACGGGGTGCTCGTCGACGGCCTCGGCGCCGGGGTCCCCGGGGTGATCTCGCTCCGGAACGCCGCGGATGGGAGCTTCGTCGGGGGCGCGATCAGCGCGCCCGGAACCGGAGCGTTCTCCCTCCCCCTCGGCGAGCTCACCTACGAGCTGTCGGTGGAGCCCGGCTCTCTCCCGCTCGGGCTCCTCGCCCCGGTCCCGGTCACCGTGACCGCGGCGGGTGGAACGATCGCGGTCGGCGACGCCTTCGGGGTCGACTGGGATCCGATGGCGACCCCTCCCCTGATGATCACCGTCGACGCGGCGAACGCCGCGATCAGCGGCACCCTGAGCTCCGCGACCGGTGCGCCGGTCCAGGCCCGGGTCGTCGCCTACGACGCGGCCGGTCAGGTCATCGCGAGCGCGCCCTCCACCCTTCAGGGGGACTACGACCTCGCCATCCGCCCCGGGACCCATCAGGTGGCGCTCGATCCGTTCACGGTTCCGGGCGGACTGAGCGCCCCGGGGATGGAGAGCGTGACGGTCGCCCCGGGCGGCACGGCGATCGTGGACTTCGTCCTCTCCCCCACCGCGATCGAGGTGACGGGACGGACCTCCTTCTCCGATCCGATCACCGGCGACACGGTCCCCTTGAGCTGCTTCGTGGAGATCCGTGACTCCGTCGGCGGCGCGCTCATCACGGGAGCGTGGACCCAGCCGGACGGCAGCGGAGGGTTCGCCTTCGCCCTGCCCGTCGGCGAGGGCGCCTTCGAGCTGCGCGTCGACCCGGCCAGCGTCCCCGCCGGTCTCCTCGCCCCGCTCCCCGTGGACTTCACGGTGTCGATCAACGCGATCTCGGGTGCGGTGACGATCACCGAGGCGCCCCATGCGGGCGACCTCGATCCGAACGACGGGATCATCGACATCGATCTCATCGCGGCGGACAGCGAGTTCCACGGCCAGCTGCGCGCCGACTTCGGGGCCGGCTTCGTCGGGACCTTCGGCGTCGTCGTCCTGCACGCGGCGGGCGGCGGCCAGGAGATGGTCGCGGAGGCGACCACGAGCCAGAGCGGGAACTTCTCGCTCGCCCTCGCGGATGGGGTCTACTTCCTCACCGTCGACCCCTCGAGCCTGCCGAGCGGCTTCATCGCTCCGGCTCCCGCGCTCCTCGTGGCGGATGGCGGGGCGATCAGCGTCGACGGCGCGAGCATCGTCACCGGACCCGCCAGCCGCCACTTCATCGACCTCGATGTCGCGAGCCAGCATCTCCTCGGTGAGGTCCTCGATGCCGGGACCCTCCCCCTCGGCGGAGCCCTCGTGCGCCAGTTCGACGCGATGACCGGCGCGTGGATCAACGACTCCTTCACCGGACCGGACGGGCGCTTCGAGCTGCCGGTCGTCGACGGTGACTTCCGCCTCGAGGTCGATCCGATCTCACTGCCGGCCGGACTCCTCCCTCCCGCCCCCACCTTCTTCGGGGTCCAGGGATCGATCGCGACCCTCATCGACGGGACGACGCTGGACCTTCCGGCGGCGGACATCCTGTCCCTCGACTGCCGCACGCCGGTCGGATCGGTCCTCGTCGAGCTGCGCGACGAGCTCGGCGCGCTGCGCCCCGGTGAGATCGAGCTGACCGATGCGAGCGGCGCGGTCGTCCTCGCGCGCGCGGTCTCCCTCGCGAACCCGGTGAGCCTGCCGCTGGTCGCCGGCGACCATCTCCTGCGCGCCGTCGCCCCGACCCTCCCGTCGGGGCTCGTGGCGCCGGCGCCGATCTCCGTCACCGCCCTGCCGAACGGCTCGACGATCGACGGATCCGGCTCCGCCACCGACGGCATCGTCACCTTCCATCTGACGACCCCGGCCTCCTTCGTCTCCGGCGCCGTGACCTTCCAGGGCGCTCCGGTGATCGGAGCGCGGATCTCCGCCCGCGCCGAGGGCATCGAGGTCGCGTCGGTCACCACCGGCCTCGGAGGCACCTTCGAGCTCGGGCTGATCGCCGGCGAGTACGACCTCTCCCTGACCCGCGGGCTCCCGGCGGGGGCCGTCGCCCCCGCATCGCGCTTCGTCGCGGTCGAGGAGCAGGACCAGATCGTGGACTTCGACCTCCTCCCGGCGGATGGCGACATCACCGGGACGATCACCCTCGATGGTGTCGGGGTGCCGGCCACCGTCCTCGCCATGGCCTGGGACGATGCGACCGGAGAGTACCTTGCGCTCTCGGCGGCCGAGACCACCGCGGCAGGCGACTTCGTGCTGCCTCTCCCGAATGGTGGGTTCATCCTGCGGGCGGAGCTCAACGCCTCCGCCTACGACCCGATGGTCGATGACATCATCGCTCCGCTCCCGCTGGAGTCGATCGTCGCCTCGGACTCCACCACTCTCGACCTGCCTCACTTCATTCGTGGGGGCGGGGCTCCCGGAGAGCCCATCTCCCACCTCCTCGTCGGTGAGGTCACCGCGGGGGGTCTCGCCCTCGACGCGACGGTGGTCCTCCACCATCTCTCCGGCACCAGTCCGGTCGAGCGGCCGGTCGGCTTCCACCCGACCCGCGCCGGGGCCTATCGGATCGCCATCGCGGAGAGCGCCATCGACTACCGGGTGGGGATCCTGTCGTCGGAGCTCCCCGCCCAGGGACACATCGCACCGAGCCCGATCGACATCACCGTCGACGCCGGCACGATCACCGGAATCGGAGTGACGCCGGAGGGAGGCGACTTCCGCCTCGATCTCGAGGTCGCGGTCGAGGGCGTCATCGTCCACGGGGTCGTCACCGATGACCTCGGGAATCCGCTCATCGGGGTGGAGGTCACGACGACCGACTCGAGCCTCGGCACCAGCGGTCCGCACCGCACCACCGACGCGTCCGGTGCCTATGCCTTCCTGCTCCCCGCGGGGAGCTGGTGGATCGACCTCCTCGGCCTCCCGGCCGGGGTCGTCGACCCCCTCGGCCAGGCGCTCGTCGTCACGGGCGCGGGGCCGTACTCCATCGAGATCGACGGGGTCGCGGCCGTGGATGGCACCATTGACTGGGTGCTCCCCCGATCCCATGCCCTCCTGACCGGGCAGCTCCTCGAGACGATCGGCGGCGGGAGCGCGCCTCTCCCCGGCTGGATCGTCGCGCGGAATGGGAGCGGGGTCGTCACCGAGGTCCGCACCGAGGACGGGAGCTACGCCCTTCACCTCCCGATCGGCGCGCTGACCGTGACGCCGGAGCCGGACGCCTTCGACCCGACCACGATCCTCCCGCTCCCCCTCGAGCTGGTCGTCACCGACACGGGAGTGATCCTCCCGATCGAGCATGACTTCGCGTTCCTCACTCCGGAGAGCGGCCCCCCCGCGCGGTTCGTCTCCGGCGTGGTCGGCGGTGATGGACAACCCCTCGAGGTGGCGATCGACATCCACACCTCGACCGGAGCCTACGTCGGGACGATCTTCACCGACACCACCGGTGCGTGGGGAGTGAACCTCGCGGCGGGCAGCTACGTGCTCTCCATCGCGCCCGAGGACGTTCCGCCCGGATTCCCGGGGACCACCTCCTTCGCCATCGAGGTGACGGAGGATGGCGTGTTCGGGCCCGGAGCACCGTTCGGGGCGGTCTCCTTCCGCCTCGACACCATCGGCGCCGCGGTGACCGGATCCCTGATCGACTCGGCCGGAGCCCCGGTCGTCGGCGGCGCCCTGATCTGGGCGCCCCAGGGTGAGGCGGCGCCGATCGTCGCCTTCACCGATGGTGCCGGACTCTTCGAAGCGCTCATCCCCGATGGGTCCTACGAGCGGATCATCGATCCCGCGACCGTGCCCGCCGGGCAACTCGTCCCGACGCCGGTCCCGGAGTCCTTCGACGGGACCCCGGTGGCGCTGGACCTCCAGCTCGACGCCGCGGCCGGCACCATCTCCGGCCTCCTCGAGGATGACCTCGGACCGGTGGCGGGGCGGATCCTCGCCTACGGAGCTGAGCTCATCGCCTTCACGAACACGGCCCCGGATGGCAGCTACACCCTCGCGCTCCCCGCGGGAGAGTGGACCATCACGGTCGAGCTGCGCACCGGCGCAGGAGGCGCCCCCGCGCCGGGCCCGATCCTCCAGCCCGATCCGATCGCGGTCTCCATCGCTCCGGGCAGCATCCTCCCGGGCATCGACTTCTTCTTCTCGGACCCCTCCATCGTCGGGGCGTTCGAGCTCCCCGGCGCTCTCCTCCCCGGCCTCACCGCCGCGGCGATCTCCGGGGAGCTCCGGATCGAGAAGCAGGTCGGCGGACAGTGGCTGCTCCAGTCCTTCGCGCGGTCGAACGCGGCGGGGAGCGCCGAGGGCGAGGGCTTCCTCCTCCTCCTCGATGCCGGCTCCTACCGGATCCGCGTCACCGAGCTCGAGGGCATCCCGACCTGGATCGGTCCCCGCGAGCTCATCGTCGACCCCAGCCTGGGGATCACCGAGGCCGGTCAGGTCCTGGACGAGCTCCTGTTCGATGTGGACACGATCACCGTCTCCGGCCTGGTGACCGATGACGCCGGGAACCCGGTCGTCGGTCTGGAGGTCGGCGCCTTCCTCGATGACGGCCCGGTGCTGCGACAGGTGGCGGCCGACGCGACGGATGGAACCGGCGCCTACACGGTGGAGCTCCCCAGCGGGCCCCTCTCGCTGGAGATCACCGCCGGGCTCCCTGGCTCCCTGCTCCTCCCCGACCCGGTCGAGGCCGAGGTCTTCGCCGCGCAGCTGATCATCGGCGGGGTCGTGGTCGACCCGCCGGTCGTGGACTGGAACCTCGACACCGCCCATGGGAACCTGAGCGGCGCCGTCACCCTCGATGGCGCACTCGTGCCGGCCTGGGTCGAGATCTACGAGGCGACCACCCTTCTCATGGTGACGGAGGCGCCCGGGGGCCTCTACGACGTGAACGTCCCCGCCGGGAGCTTCACCGTGATCCCGCGGATCGCGGGCTCGCTGGCGACGATCCTCGCCCCGGACCCCCTGCTCGTCACGATCGCCGTCACCGGAGGGATCGACGCGATCTCCCACGACTTCGCGTTCAGCGCCGTCACCGCCGGCTCGGCCCGCACCCTGACCGGTGCCGTCCTCGCCGACGGGGCGCCGATCCCAGGGGCGGAGGTCCGCTTCATCGAGCCGGGCGGCGCCCTCAGCCGCATCGCCACCTGCGATGCGAGCGGTGAGTTCGCGATCGCCCTCCCGCTGGGAGACATGATCGTCGCCGTCCGCCCCTCGGATGTGCCGAGCGGACACCCGGGGATCGCTCGAACGCACATCACGGTGGAGCCGACCCGGATCTTCGGAGCCGGCGTCGTCGCCGACCACCTCGTCTTCTCCCTCGACACCGCCGGCGTCGAGGTGACCGGTGCGGTGACGAACTTCACGGGCGCCCCGGTCTCCGACGCGATCGTCGTCCTGGAGCCGCTGGATGGCGGAGCCGCCCCGCGCTTCGCGACCACGGGGCCGGACGGGATCTACGGGCTCTTCGTCCCCGTCGGGTCCCACGCGGCCTGGGTCTCCCCCGACACGATCCCCGCGAACCATGTCGCTCCGCCGGAGCAGGCGTTCGTGGCGAGCGGCGCCTCCGTGAACATCGACTTCCCCCTGACCCAGGCGACCGCCAGCATCGGCGGGCTCCTCACCATCGCGGGTGCCCCCGCCGTAGGGGGCGAGGTGATCCTCACCAGCTCGGACGGGCTGAGCGCGGTGACCCACGCCTTCGTCGACGGCCAGGGTGGCTACTCCCTCCCGGTGCCCGCCGGCACCTGGCTGGTCTTCGCCGAGACCACCGGCTTCGATCCGGCCACGACCATCGTCCCGGATGCGCAGCCGCTCTCGATCACCGCGGGCCAGAGCCTGACGGTGGACTTCGAGTGGCAGGACGCTGCGACGACCCCCCACCAGCCCCTCACCATCCAGGTCTTCCAGGATGGGATCACGGTCGAGGCCGAGCTCGAGCTCACCAAGGAGCGCGCCTCCATCGGCGGCTTCATCGACTTCTTCGAGGGGACGACCGCCTTCAACGGGGTCGATCATGAGCTCGGAGTCGCGCTGACCCCGGGGGTCTACCGCGTGGAGGTCCCCGCCGCCGGTGGCGCCCCCGTCGTGACGACCCCCATCGAGGTGATCGTCGACGCCGGCGGGATCACCCGGGATGGCGTACCCCTGGTGAACAACCTCCTCACCTTCGACCTCGACCCGCCGATCGTCGTGAACGGCTTCCTCGTCAGCGGGACCGTCACCGACGCCGCCGGCGCGGCGATCCCGGGGGTCGGTCTCGAGGCGCGCAGCCTCTCCGACGGAAGCGTGACGGCGTCCTCGACGACCGATCTGGGAGGCAACTTCGTCCTCGACCTGCCGGTCGGCGCCCACTCGATCGAGCTCGTCTCCGGGGTGCCCGCGGGCCTGGTGATCCCCTCGGCCGTGATCGCGGAGGTCGAGCAGACCTCGGGCGTCTTCACCGCGGCGTTCGATGGGGTCCCCACCGTCGATGGAGTCCTCGACTTCATCCTCCCGACCGGCCACGGCAGCCTGAACGGGACGATCCTCGTCGATGGAGTCGCGACCGATGGCTCGATCCTCGTCTCGTCCGGCGCCCAGCTCGTCCTCGAGGTCCCCACGAGCGGAGGCAGCTTCGACTTCCTCCTCCCCGCCGGGAACTTCAACATCATCGCCATCGTGCCCGGACTCGATCCGACCCTCGTCCTCCCGCTGCCCTTCGGCCTCGCGGTGGCGGACACCGGCTCGGTCGAGGCGACCCAGCACACGTTCCGCTTCGACCCGGTCGACCCCGTCGTCCGGCCGGGGCAGGGCCTCGAGGGGTTCGTCTCCCTCGATGGTGCGGGTGAGGGTCTCCCGATCCGCGTGACCCTCGCGAGCGGTGAGCTCGTGACGCGGCTCTCGACCCCGGCGAGCGGTCTCTGGAGCACGACCCTCCCCCCCGGCGCGTTCGTCGTCGCGGTCGAGCCCCTCAGCGTCCCGGTCGGCGCCCAGAACCTCTCCTCCACCTCCGTCACGGTGACGAACGGGACCATCGACGGTCCCGGAGTGGTCGAGGGCGAGCTCGGCTTCGCTCTCGCGACCACGGGCTCCACGGTCTCCGGAGCGGTCTCCCACCAACAGGGGACGCCGCTCCCCGGAACCGTGGTCCACTACCGGGCGGAGTCTGTCGTCGGATCCCCCACGGTCCACGGCTTCGCGATCACCGACTCGACCGGGGTCTCCTCGATCCTGCTCGGAGACGGGCGCTGGGAAATCGCGCTCGACGGCGCGAGCCTGCTGGGGAGCGTCGTCGCTCCGGTGGAGGCGGAGGTCGAGGTCGCCGGTGCCCCGGTGAGCCTCGACTGGAACCTCCTCGAGGCGGTCGGCACGATCTCCGGCACCGTCACCATCGACGGGCTCCCGGCCGCGGATGCCCGGGTCCTGCTGTCGATCCCCGACACCCTCTCCGACATCTCGGTGGTCGGGGTCGCGGAAGATGGCACCTTCACGATCGGAGCCCCGACCGGCGACCTCGGCGTCCGCGCCGAGCTCGAGGGAGCGGACCTCTCGCTCCTCGTCACGCCCTCCCCGGTCCGCACCACGATCACCGTCGGCTCGAACGAGGCCGGGGTCGACTTCCCGTACCTCTCGACGAGCGGCGAACCGGTCCTCGGCGGGCGCCTGATCGGCGCGGGACAGCCCGGGCCCGGCGAGGTCGTTCTCAGCCGTGAGAGCAGCCTCATTCCCGGCAGCTTCGAGGTCCACGCGCGGCTCCAGACCCGCTTCGACGGGATCGCGGACGGCTGGTCCCTCGCCCTCCCCGACGGGAGCTACCAGCTCTTCGTCACCGAGTGGAGCGGCGCTCCCCTGCTCGTCGGACCCTACGCGATCGGCGTGAGCAGCGGCGCCATCACCGTCGACGGCTCCTCCCTGGTCGGTGACTTCGACATCGACCTCGGGGCCGACCCCGGCGGTCCGACCCTCACGGTCACGGGCTCTGTCCTGGTTGCGGGCGGGGTCGGACGCTCCGGAGTGGTCATCGAGGCGCGCCCCTATGACGGCGGTCCGACGATCCTCTCGACTCCGACCGATGGAGCGGGGCTGTACACCATGGAGCTGCCGGTGGGCGCGCACGAGATGCGGATCGCCTCGGCGATCGCCGACGAGGTGCTCCCCCTGCCCCTGCAATCCGCGGTGGTCGAGAACGCCGGGGTCCTCGAGCTCTCCATCGCCGGGGTCGCGATCCCCGCGGCTGCCGTCGACTGGAACCTCGGGGCCGCCCACGGGCGACTCACCGGCGCGGTGACCGTGAACGGGGCCGCGATCGATGCGGAGCTCCTCGCCTTCGAGGGTGGAGTCCTCCGCACCCGAGGTCACGCTCCGGGCGGCGTCATCGACCTGGTCCTGCCGGAGGGGAGCCTCACCGTGCTCGCCGCACCGATCGGGCTCCCGGCCGGCATGCTCCCGCCCGCCCCCCTCGCCCTCGCCGTGCCGAACACCGGCGGGATCGCCGCGTTCAGCGGCGACTTCGAGTTCACTCCGACGGTGCCGGCCACCGACCCGGGTCGCACCCTCGTCGGCGCGGTGACCGATGAGCGCTTCGGGCTCTTCTCCACCCTCGTGGTGACGGATGGCACCGGAGTGAACCTCGTCGCCGCCGTCCTCTCGGATGACGACGGGGAGTTCCTCGTCACGCTGGGGCCCGGGAACTTCGTGCTGTCCATCGAGCCGGAGACCATCCCCGCGGGTCTCGCGGGACCGCTCTCCACCGACCTCGTCATCACGACGGCGGAGGTGACCGGTGAGGGCGTGATGCAGGGTGCGATCGACTTCGGTCTCACCGCCGCCACCACGACCCTCGACGGCATCATCACCGATGCGCTCGGGGCCGCCGCGGTCTCCCAGGTGGTCCTCGTCGAGGCGGTGGGTGGCGAGGCGGAGGGCTTCAGCACCTTCGCGATCACGAACACCCTCGGTCAGTACTCCCTCGCCCTCCCCGACGGGGAGTACGAGCTGTACCTCGACTCCTCGCGCCTGCCCATCGACCAGGTCGGACCGGGGCTGCTCACCGTCACGATCTCGGGGAGCTCGGAGATCCTCGACCTGACCCTCGTCGCGGCGGACGCCGAGATCCGAGGCACGGTCACGGTCGACGGCGCTCCGGTGCAGCACCTCCTCGTCATGGCGTGCGATGTCGCGACGAGCACCCCCCTCGGCTACGCCTTCACCGATGCCGTGGGCGCGTACTCCTTCGATGTGCCGGCGGGGACCTTCACGGTGCTCGTGGAGCCGGATGGCTTCGTCGACCTCTCGACCCATCTGATCCCGGACCCGGTCCGGGTCACGCCCGCCTCGGTGGATCAGATCATCGACTTCGACTTCGCCCCCGTCGCCTCGACCTCGCACCAGGTCGTCACCGGACGCCTGCTGCAGGGAGGGCTGGTCGTCGCGGGCGAGGTGCGCCTGATGAAGGAGACGAGCGTCGGTGTCTTCGACCTCTTCGCGGAGCTCTCCACCGCCTTCGATGGAGCCGAGCAGTCCTTCACGATCCCCCTCTCCGAGGGGAGCTACAACCTCGAGATCCTCGAGGCCGGAGACGCGCCAGTGACCGCGGGGCCCTATCCGCTGGTCGTCGGCCCCGCCGGCGTGACCTTCGACGGACAGCCGGTCACCGGGACGATCGACATCGTCGCGGGGCCCTGAGCCCGATCCCACCGACCGGAGCGACATCGCGGCCCGTGCACCCTTCCGGGCGCACGGGCCGCACTTCATCCGGAGGCTCCTCGTCGACTTCGCGGGAGAGATGGCGTATCCCTGCGGGGGCCTCGGCCGTTGCCGCGGCTCCACCCCACGAGAGGCCCCCATGATCCGCCCCAGCGCTCCGCTCTCCCTGCTCCTCCTGCTCCTCCTCCCGCTCCTCGTCTCCTCCCCCCGCGGGGTCGACGCGGGCGCGAGCGAGGCGGAGGCCCCCAGCTACCGACTCCGGTTCCCCGATCGCGCCCGGCACTACGCCGAGGTCGAGGCGACCATCCCCACCCGCGGAGAAGACAGCATCGAGCTCTGGATGCCGGCGTGGACCCCCGGCTCCTACAAGATCCGCGACTACGCCCGCTTCCTCGAGGACATCCGCGCGCTCGATGCCGGCGCAGGAGCGTTGCCGATCGAGAAGATCGGGAAGGACCGCTGGCGAGTGCAGTGCGCCGGCCGCGAGCGCTTCACCCTCTCCTACCGGGTGTATGGTCGCGAGATGTCGGTGCGCACGAACTGGATCGAGCGCGACTTCGCGATGCTGAACGGCGCGGCGACCTTCCTCGTCGCGACCGGGACGGAGGGCTCTCCCCTCGATGTCCTCCTCGAACCTCCCCCGGAGTGGCCCGCCTCGGAGACCGGCCTCCCTCCCCACCCGGACGGGGCTCCCCACGCATGGCGCGCTCCCGACCACGACACCCTCGTCGACTGCCCGATCGTCGTCGGAGACCTCGAGATCCGCGAGTTCGAGGTGGAGGGCGTGCCGCACCGCCTCGTCTGCCACGGGGGAGGAGACCTCTGGGACTACGACCGCGCGGCGGAGGACTGCCGTCGGATCGTGGAGGCGCAGATCGCGATGTGGCGGGTCGTTCCCTACGAGAGCTACCGGTTCCTGAACATGATCACCGAGTCGGGGGGCGGGCTCGAGCACTCGAACTCGACCCTCATGATGGCGAGTCGCTACTCGTTCCGGGATCCGGACCGCTATCGCCGCTGGCTCGGGCTCGTCAGCCACGAGTTCTTCCACACCTGGAACGTGAAGCGCCTCCGACCGATCGCCCTCGGTCCCTTCGACTACACGCGAGAGGTGCACACCGACGACCTGTGGGTCGTGGAGGGGATCACCAGCTACTACGACGACCTGATGCTCGCCCGGGCCGGCATCACCGATGCGAAGCAGTACCTGAAGGCGCTCTCCGAGCAGATCTCCTCGGTCCAGAAGACGCCCGGGCGACTCGTGCACGCCCTCGCGGAGACCTCCCACGACGCCTGGACCCACTACTACCAGCGTCATGAGAACTCGCTGAACTCCTCGATCAGCTACTACACCAAGGGAGCCGTGGTCGCGTTCCTCCTCGACGCGGAGATCGCCCGCGCGTCCGGGGGGGAGGCGGGTCTGGACGAGGCGATGCGGCTCGCCTATTCCCGCCACTCCGGAGCGCGGGGCTACACCTCGAGGGAGTTCCGGGACTGCTGCTCGGAGGTGGCCGGCATCGACCTCACCCCGTTCTTCACCCGTGCGGTCGACTCCCGCGAGGAGCTCGAATACGTCGACGCGCTCGCCTGGTTCGGACTCCGCTTCGCCCCGGTGAAGGAGGAGGAGGAGGAGCCGGAGACCCCTCCCCCCCACGACCCCACTCCCGGCTGGATCGGGCTGCGCTCCGCGGACCGGGGCGGTCGCCTCGTCGTCACCGCGGTCGAGCACGGCACCCCCGCGGCGGCGGTGGGGCTGAACGTCGACGACGAGATCATCGCGGTCGATCGGTACCG
>Ga0181593_10000735_pt1 | contig 28792 bp, 28 predicted proteins | sample 071ome_19_FD_133756 | JGI IMG/M metagenome (GOLD analysis project Ga0181593, IMG submission 133756) | Coastal salt marsh microbial communities from the Groves Creek Marsh, Skidaway Island, Georgia - 071413AT metaG (megahit assembly) | ecosystem: Environmental > Aquatic > Marine > Intertidal...
TCTTTTAAAAAACCATGGTATATTTGTTTCTGGAAATACTCCCGAGGAGATTCGGGCTCATTACGCCAGTATCATGAATCCCCTACGGGAGGAATATGACCGCCAGAACATCAACGAGGAGCTCGTCATTTCCGATTGCCCAGAGGAACCAGAAATCGAGCAAAAGATCCGTTCCCTTTTTGGCGGTGATGCCCAGTATATTCAATCCAGTGGTGCATTCACTTGTGTACCTGGGCCAATCACCCCAGACCATTTGGTCTATGCCCGGGCCTTTCCTTTTGATGCGGAATTAACCGAGGAAAATGCCACCGCCTACCGCTCCTCTCACGGATTTGCCCCCAAGGTGGTCATTGCTAATGGTCGGGTGTACGGACTGGGCACAACCGATAAAAATGCCCACCTTGCTCTCGAATTTGCGATGGACGGAGCTCAGGTTTTGAAATTATCCCAAGCCTTCGGCGGCGTGGAATACATGTCCGACCCCGCACGCGAGTTTATTGAAAACTGGGAAGTTGAGTCCTATCGGCAGTCGGTAGCTAGTTAGATAGTAAGTTTGAGTAGAGAAAATTGAAGGACTTAAAAGGTTCTTCCAAGTCACTAACCTTTAATAAACATCCTTTAGGTAGCGTCTCTCCTTCTGCAGGGACTTGACCCATTTGGCGGCATCTTCTTCCGGCATATTGCCCTCATTAAGAGCGATTTGACGAAGGGCTGCATCGACATCTTTAGCCATGCGGGAAGCATCTCCACAGACATAAAAAATCGCCCCTTCCTGTAACCATGCCCATAACTCCTTGCCCTTGGCGAGCATCTTATGCTGCACATACTCCTTCTCTGCCTGATCACGAGACCAAGCCAGGTCAAGATCGGTCAATAGACCATCTTTGTGATACTGTTCCCACTCATCGCCGTACAAATAATCGGTCTTGGATGAGCGATCGCCAAAGAAAAGCCAGTTTTTACCTCTGGCTCCCATTGCTCTACGCTCCTCGACAAAAGACCGGAAAGGGGCAATACCAGTGCCAGGGCCTACCATGATAATGGGCACATCCCCATCCTGAGGAAGCTTGAAATTCTTATTTGGATGAAAATAGCAAGGTATACGATCCCCCACCCGATCGGCCAGATAAGAAGAACAGACCCCTTCACGCTTACGTCCGTGGCCATCGTAGCGAACAATAGCCACGGTCAGATGAACCTCTTCAGCATGTGCCTTAATACTCGAAGCAATTGAGTATAGACGAGGAGGCATAGGGCGCAGAAGACCAATGAATGACTCAGCACTTATGCCCTCTTGAGGAAATTCCAAAAAAAGGTCAATTAGCTCTCGCCCCCAGAGATAATCAGCCAGTCCATCTCGGTTGGCAGTCTGCAGTAAATCGTCCAACTTTTCCGCCTGGGCAAGCTCATTGAACTTTTTGACCTGAATTTTGCTGAGCACCGTACAGGCGAGACGGTTTAATAGTGCATCTTGAAGGGGAAGAGAATCCTCCCCGACTTTGACATTCTCGCTTCCTGACAAACCAACTGCAGACAGTAAGTCATCTACAACCTGAGGGCTGTTTTGAGGAATGACTCCCAAAGAGTCCCCTGGTTCATAACTTAAACCGCTATTTTTTAAAGAAAGTTCAAAGTGACGAGTCTCCTTGTCGGAGCCTTCATTGAGGAGCCGATTGATCAGGAGTTCAGACTGATATGGGTTCTCCTTGGTTGGAGCGGATGAATCGTTCGTGTGAGACATAGATAATTTTATAGAGATTTACTCTTTCTTACCAAGATCAGCGTACAATCCAAGAGAAATGACATAAATTTTTTCTTAAATAAGCAATTGAAGAAAGTTAAGACGACTTCATGATTTGTCAGACAAATGACTGACCTTACGGACTTACCCCACAAAGAGCAATTAGCATGGGAAGACACGATGGTGAACCATGCTTACGACAAATCCGAATGGATTGATGCCAGATCAGAACTCATCACATTCTTGAAGCAGGATGGGAAGTATGCAAGTGAGGCGACTCTTCGATCCTATCTTAATTGTTGTGCGGAGGCGGTTTCGGGATCCTCCCCATTGCCTCTCTTATCCGCTACCATGAAAGAATTGTATGCTCTTTATGGAATGCAAGATGCGTTGGAATAATTAAGCAGGAGTACCGGGGCGCATCTTACCAAGCTTTTCCCGGTGAGCTTTAGCCACAACCAAGTATTTTTCAGCCCAGCCCTTCAGCTTTCTTCTCTCCTCAGTGGATAGTTCTCTTTTCACTTTTGCGGGCACACCAGCAACGAGACTCCCCTCGGGAATATCCATCCCCGCGGGAACCAGACTATTAGCCGCCACAATGGATTGCTTTCCAATTCTTGCCCCATCTAGAATCGTTGAATTCATTCCAATTAGACATTCATCGCCTATCTCACATGCATGGATAACAGCCCCATGCCCCACAGTGACAAACTGACCTACGACGAGCGGATGGTTGTCGGATAAGTGGCCAACCACACCATCCTGCAGGTTGGAAAACTTTCCCACATGGATGGAATTGATATCACCACGCAATACAGCACCATACCAAAGGCTGACCCCCTCATCCAGTTGCACATCGCCAACTACAACAGCAGTGGGAGCAACAAAGACATCAGGGCCGTAGAGAGGTTCTTCTCCCATGTATTTCTCCAACCGGTCGATAGTTTCCATTCCCTACAATGATTCCCTATGGTGAATTTCCACTGGGTTTAAACACTAAATAGACAGTTTATAAGCCGCCCAAAATAAAGTAAGGATGGTTAAAAGTCTGAAATTTTGCCTAAGAATTATTGGCAGGCTTCGCACTCCTCACCATTGAGCATTGCCTGAATGCTACAAGCCTTCTTTTCCGCTTCGGTGTATTCTTTTTTGGGTGATGGTTCATCTGAAGGGGCATCTGCTAGAGGTTTTGCTTTCTTTAAATCCACCGTAGCTTTCTCGATATTAGATGCACCAAGTGTACGAAGATAATAGGTCGTCTTCAAGCCTTTGCGCCAGGCAGAACGATACATGTGAGATAAGCTCTTAAGATCGGGAGTGCCGAGAAAAAGATTCACGGATTGAGACTGATCGATCCATTTTTGACGCCGGGCAGCCGCGGAGAGGACATATTCGAAATTCACATCAAAGGCAGTGAGGTATTTTTCTTTGATATTTTGAGGAATGCCATCGATTGGGCCTAATTCCCCATCGAAATATTTCAACTGGTCAGACATGTCTTTATTCCACAAACCCTGTTTTTTGAGGTCGTTAACAAGAAAGCGATTCAGCACCATAAAGTCTCCCGACAGGTTACTCTTTACAAACATGTTCTTGTAGGTCGGTTCAATACAGGGAGAGGACCCCATGATGTTGGAAATCGTTGCGGTTGGTGCAATCGCAATCACATTGGAATTCCGCATCCCGTGCTTGGCAATTTTCTTTCGTACCACCGACCAATCCATTTTTGAACTCTTGGGGACCTCCACTTTTTCTCCCCGTTCTTCCTCAAGCATTTGAATGGTGTCTTGGGGCAGAATACCACGATCCCACTTCGAGCCCCGATAGGAAGAATAGGTTCCGCGCTCCTTGGCCAAATCGCTGGAGGCTTCGTAAGCGTAATAACAAATGGCTTCCATAAATTCGTCGTTAAACTCGACGGCTTCCTCCGAAGTAAAAGAAACATCTTTGATGAAAAGCGAATTTTGCAAACCCATTACGCCAAGACCGATTGGACGGTGCCGGCCATTAGAAGTTTTCGCTGCCTTGGTTGGATAGAAGTTAACATCAATCACATTATCCAATGCACGAATAGCAATACGGATGGTGTCACGTAATTTTTCGTGGTCGATTTCTCCCTCCTGGGTAAGGTGGGAGTCAAGCACCACTGATCCAAGATTACAAACGGCGGTTTCATCCTCGCCCGTATTTAGGGTGATTTCCGTGCAAAGGTTTGAACTATGAATGACTCCAGCATGATCCTGAGGACTTCTCACATTGCAGGTGTCCTTGAAGGTAATCCATGGATGACCCGTTTCGAAAAGCATTTTAAGCATGGCCTTCCACAGATCAATCGCAGGCATACTATGGCCCCAAATCTCTCCTTTTTCAGCTTTGGCTTCATACTCAACATACTTCTCCTCGAAAGCATTTCCGTAGAGATCATGCAGGTCTGCCACTTCGTTACTCCTAAACAAAGTCCAATTCTCACGGGCCTCCATCCTTTTCATGAACAAGTCAGGAATCCAGTTGGCCGTGTTCATATCATGAGTCCGGCGACGGTCATCACCGGTGTTTTTGCGAAGTTCAAGGAATTCTAAAATATCGCAATGCCAAGTCTCTAAATAAGCACAGCCAGAACCCTTGCGCTTTCCTCCCTGATTCACAGCACACAATTGGTCATTGTGCATTTTGAGAAAAGGAATGACCCCCTGACTCTCTCCATTCGTTCCGGCAATGTGACTACCGGTTCCCCGAACTGCGGTCCAACTTCCACCCAGACCCCCTGCCCATTTTGATAGAAAAGCATTCTCTGCAATTCCACGATACATGATGGACTCAATCGTATCATCCACCTTGTAAAGGTAACAGGATGAGAGTTGGGAATGAGGAGTGCCTGCGTTAAAAAGGGTCGGAGTTGATGAGCAGAATCGACGGCTTTTGTAGAGGTTGTACAATGAGATGATCTGGTCCTCGGCATCGTCTTCATGAGCGAATACTCCCATGGCTACACGCATCCAAAAGAACTGGGGTGTTTCCAAACGGCGGGGCACCTCTCCGGTCTTGTCTACCACAAGGTAACGATCATATAGGGTTTGTATGCCAAGGTAATCAAAATCCAGATCGGCAGAAGGATCAATGGATTGGCATAACCTTTCCACATCCAACTTAAGTAATTTTTTGTCGAGACGCTTAATCGCAACCCCTCTTTTAAGGTAGGACTTAAACTCGTTGGCATGAAAAGTTCGAATCTCCTCTATGCTGTGCTGTGCCACATTCCAGCCAAGAACTTCCTCATAAACGTAAGTGAGCAGGATACGGGCAGCAAATTTAGCAAAGTCAGCATCCCGCTCGATCAAGGTCTTGGCGTTAAGAATAATTGTTTTCCGCAAGTCGACCTCAGTAATTTCCGAAAAGACGGAACGTCGCAGGCTTTCCTCGATTTGCTCAGTGTTTAAACAAAGGTCCAAACCGATACTGGCGAAATTGATTCTTTTTTTGAGGTCAAGCCCATCCCAAAAGTAAGTGGTACCATCCTTCTTTTTGACCACAATCATCGAGTCCTGACGGACTTCGTGGTGATCGACATTGCTTTCCCGCTCTACACGTCGGCGGGCCCGGTATAGAATGTAGGACTCAGCAACTTTAAAGAAGCCATGCTTCATCAATTCTTCCTGAACAATATCCTGTACATCCTCAATGTTGATGAAAGCTTGGCCGGTGGCCACAGCCCGTCTACTGACCTCATCAGAAATCTGTACCGCAGGCTCAGAATCCAACCGTAGAGATAGAAAGGCTTTTCGGATCGCAACTTCAATTTTAGAGGAATTCCAAGGAACGACTTGACCGCTCCGACGGATGAGGCGGATTTGTGAACTATCAATCGGTGTGTTGGCAGGAAGACGCCCGTTACCCATTCCGTTATTGGAACGCGAAAACACCAAGCTTTTGGCTACATCATAGGCATCATTTTCGACAAGGGCCTTTTCGATTAGTTTGTGCAACTCGTCGAAGGAGAGGCGGGGGGCACCGCCTTCCTCCTCTTGTTCCAGTCGCTCGATTAAACGACTGGCGACGAGCCGGGAGGACTCCACCACGAGCTCCCGGTTCTTTGGGGTGTATATTTCCTCTTCTTCCCTGGAGATCATCAGGTCGGTCAGTGCCTCCCCAATAACCTCGGCCACCTCGGCGATGTGGAAATCACGGTCACCCGCGCCATCTGTAATCCGCACTTTTGGAATTTCAAATCGATTCTCTCCCAAATCTTCCGCCCAATCAAACCGGGGCTTGTTTTCACGGGGCGTTTCCGCCGCTTTGGTCAATAAACGATCTTCCTCAAATATGGTATTACGCATCTGTCAAATTTCTATCCTGCTTGGTTAAAACTTAAAATATTCCAAAATCGGTTGTGAGCTTACAACTCATCATCCGAAACATCCGTCAAGGCGGATGATTTTTGATATTCAGTTACTCGACCTTCAAAAAAGTTTTGCTCCTTTTTAACATCCATCATTTCGGCGAGCCAAGGGAAGGGATTTTCTAAACCGGGATGAAGCACTTCTAAACCTACGCCGTTAAGACGACGGTCGGCAATATAGTCGATGTATGTGCAGAACTCATCCGCACTAAGGCCCACTGAACTTACGGGCAGGCAGTCACGAATGAATTCTTTTTCAAGCACAACGGCTTCCTTCATAATTTCAACCAGTTCACTGCGGAATTCGGGAGTCCAAATATCTGGGTTTTCATCAATAAGAACCCGGAAAAGATTGCGGAACAACTCGATATGGTTGGACTCGTCACGAAGGGTATAACGAAACATCTGTCCGATACCTGGAAACTTGTTTTGCCGGGCCAAGCTGAGAACCATTCCAAACAACCCATAGAACTGGGTACCTTCCATGCATTGACCAAAGATAAAAATATTCTTGGCGAGCTCTTGTTTGTTCGCGGTCTGCGTAAGGTCGAGATCGCGGCGTAGGTTCTTGGAAACACGAGTGACAAATTCATTCTTTCGGCGGATCGTCTCGATCTGCTCGAACATCGCTTCGCATTCATGCGGATTGATACCGAGAGAACTGATCATGTACAAGAGACTGTCCGCATGGATATTCTCCTCGTGTGCATGTCGGCCCAGGACTAGTTTAAGCTCGGGTGCAGTAACGAGTTCACGCACGACATGCTGAATGTTGTCACCTACGATGCCTTCTGCGGCAGAAAAGTAGCCGATCCCCATCATGATAATCCATCTTTCACTGTCGGAAAGCTCCGCAGGGTTTTTCCACTGTTCTAGATCTTTCTGCATGGGGATATCTTCAGGTTCCCAGTGGTTAGATTTCATTTTCCGGTAAAGGTCGTATGCCCACTGATATTTGAGGGGAAGTAGATTAAAAGTCATGGTTTCCCTGCCATTAATGACCATCTTTTCTTGAAAGGCCTCGACCGCCTTTTCTTCATTCAAAACAAATGATTTACCGCCAATTTCGTATGTCTTATTCATGTTTGCTATATCCCCTTCTGTTACCTGTTAAAATCCTTAAAAAATACCCGTTCGAAAAAGCTAAAAAACGATTTTGGGGCAAGAAATCGGCTGCTTCTGTCGTGCTTCTTCGGATAGTGTGGATTAAGGGAGTAAAAGAAAAGAAAAAAATCGTTTTTGCTGATTTTTTTTTCAAACAGCCCCCCTGCATGTAGTGCTTCTTTCATGTATATACCCCCATATGTAGTGTTGTTAATAAATTTTAGCTTGATTTTTGAAGCTGGCAATCATTTCTTGCAAATGCCTGAAAAATAAAGAAATAAAGACGGGAATGGACTAAATTCCAAGCTCAAGTTGTTCGAAGTTATTCCCCACAATTTAAGAATTTGTTCACATTCATGAGAAACTCAAATTAACCGGATCAGAAAACGATTTTTTTATTCTTATCAACAAGCTAGATGGAGTGGATAAAAAGAGGCAACCCAGCACTATCTGGGTCAAAGAAGAACCCTGGCCTACCAGTGATCCTGCCAGTTTTTCCCAGAGTGCCTATTTGGACCAGCATTCCTTTGTAAAACCGCCCCCACTAGATAGATCGATCCAGTAACAAGCAAAGTGGATTTGATGGGAATGCATCGATAAAGTTCGTAGATCTCTTTTTCTGTGGCAAATTTTGAGGAGAGAGAAAACTCCTGAGAAAGTTGACGATAGTCTGATTCTGTACAGCTTCGGGGCTGATTAAGTTCAAAAAAAGTAATCTTTGGCTTGTATTTAGATAAAGGAACAAGCACATCGCGAGCCCGATCGATACCACAAGCTGCAAACCAAACATCGAACCCGAGTTCGAGAGTATCCCACAATTCTGCGCTCACCTCCGCTCCCTGTCCATTGTGACAAGCATCAAGAATGATGGTTGGGTCGTAAGATATCTTCTGCCAACGTCCTGGCAAATGAACTGCATTAAGGCCCTCCGTTATTTCCTTTTCATCCACTGGAAAAACAGGATTCAATAATTGAGCAGCTCGATGAGCCAATGCTGCATTTCTTTTTTGAAACACACCGGCAAGATTGGTATCAGGAAAATCTCGTGACTTAACATCGTCCATTAAGTACAGGGCTGCCTTTTTCTCTTTGGCAGTTCGAACCACTTCAGTGATTGCATCTTTTTCCAACCACCCAGTGAGCACAGGTTTTTTCTGTTTAATAATTCCGGCTTTTTCAATTGCGATATCAGAAATTTCAGACCCAAGCATATCACAATGATCCAGCCCCACACTGGTAATGATCGAGAGTTCAGGATCAAGGACATTGGTCGAATCAAGCCGCCCTCCCAGACCGGTCTCTATGATGGCAAGATCCACTTTTTGCTGTCGGAATTCTAAAAAAGCAATCGCCGTCATGAGTTCAAAAAAGCTAGGCAAGTTGGCAGGTTGCCGATTTTGATTTCTAATGGATGGTGGAAGAATAAAATCCACCCACTGTTGAATACTGTCAAAAGATAAGTTTTCCCCGTTTACCCGAATACGCTCTCCGAGGTCGATCAGATGAGGAGAAGTAAACAAACCGACCTTGTATCCACTTGATCGGTAGATTGAATCAAGCATTGCACATACTGAACCTTTACCATTGGTTCCCGCAACATGAACCGTGGGAAAGGCCGATTGAGGATTCCCCAATTTTTGGCACAAGGAAGCCATTCGTTCGATACCAAACTTCGAACCTTGGTTTCTCAAGGAGTACAAAAACTCCAAGGACCCTTCCATGTAAAGCACTCCCCCTTAGCCTGGCGAGAAATTTGCCCCGAAGGCGTTACCCCTTTCGACGGGTTGGTTTTTTGGCGGGAGTTTTTTTAGCTGCCACTTTTTTTCGGGCAACCACTTTCTTGGTTGAAGGTGAAGTTTTCCTAACCGTGGGTTTGAGATGATGTGCCAAGCTATGAATCAATCCGATTAAGCGATCCCTCAAGTCATGACGATTTACAATTTGGTCAATCAATCCATGTTCCAATAGAAACTCCGATGTCTGAAACCCCTCAGGCAAATCAGCACGAGTTGTTTCCTTAATCACCCTTCGCCCAGCAAAACCAATTAATGCTTTCGGTTCTGCAAGAATCACATCTCCAAGAGACGCATAACTGGCCATAACTCCAGCCATAGTGGGGTTCGTAAGAACGGAAAAGAAAGGTATTTTGGCCTTGGACAACTTGGCCAGTGCTGCACTTGTCTTGGCCATTTGCATGAGACTAAGGATGCCTTCATACATCCGAGCACCCCCCGAAGCGGAAACAACAATAACGGGGATATTCATCTCCAGACCGCGCTCGATTGCCCGGGTGATCTTCTCACCAACTACCGAACCCATACTGCCACCAAGAAATCGGAAATCCATGACCGCCAGACTGACCAAACGACCATCCATTTTCCCAATGCCTGCGACCACAGCATCTTCCAGTTTAGTTTTCTCCCGATTCTGATGGAGCTTTTCCTCGTAAGAAGCCAATCCCTTAAACTTCAGGGGATCCCCCGAACGAATGGCACTGTCATACTCCTCAAATGTTCCATGATCTACAAGAGATTGTATACGGTCCGGTGCGGGCAGAGGAAAGTGGTATCCGCTCACTGGAACAACCATGAGGTTCTTTTTTAACTCCTTCACGAAAACCATCTCCCCAGATTCAGGACATTTGGTCCATAATCCTTTGGCTACTCCCTCTCGGGATTTTACATTAACTTTGGAATATTTGGGTTTACTGAAAAAAGACATTTTCGAAAATTTAAATTTATCCATGCCCAAGTGTCGCAACTTCTACACTGCAAATGCCACTTTCGATGAGTGCGGATGCACATGCATCGAGCGTGGCCCCCGTAGTGTAGACATCGTCCACTAGAACTACTCTGTCGAACCCATCCAAACAAGTTCCCTCCTTAAGGGCAAAAGCATTTTTTACATTCTTCTGCCTTTCCTGCCGGTTCAATTTCGTCTGGGTTAATGTATTACGAGTCCTCTCCATACAGTCATAGGCAACTGTGCTCACGCCCGCTTCTTTGGCAAAAGCCTCGGCAATCCATAGGCTTTGGTTATGGCCCCGTTTATACAACTTCTTGGGATGAAGTGGTACAGGAATAAGAACCGCCCCCTTTAAAAATTCCAAAAACTGAGGTATTCGCTGGAGGTATAGAGGCATGTCATCAAGGATGCGTTTTTCCCCTGCGTATTTTAATTCATGCACAATGCTTTTGCCTGCGGTATTTAAGTAAAACATGGATCGGCCCCCATGAAATTGGGGCGGACATTCACGACAGTTTTTACAGATTAATCCTCCGTAAATTAACCCCTCCATACCCAAGCCACAAAATTTGCAATGTGCATTTTGTATCCAGGCGACTGAATCGATACAGGCAAGACAAGAAAAAGAAACATCATCGAGGTAGGCCGCTCGTTGACACACAGGACAATCCCCCGGGAAAAAAAGATCCAACAGGGCACGACGCCAGCTCAACCAATCAACCATCACTCATCTATGAGTTGGGCACGACGGGGGAGTCGGTAAAATACCTTATCCATTCTCAATCCCTTTGCCGGGGCACTGACCACCCGGGCTGTTCGTTGACTGGTTTGTAAAATTTGAGAGATTTCTTCGGGGACAATTCTTCCTAAACCAACATCGAGCATGGCACCTACCATACTTCGCACCATTTTGTATAGATAGCCCCTCCCTTCGGTAATATAATGAATCTCATTTCCCCGTTCACGCCATTCCGAGCGCCACAGGGACCGAACGGTGGGTTCCTCATCCCCATTCCCCCGATTGGCCGAAAATGCCGCAAAATCATGCGTACCGATGAAGCACTGTGCGGCATCATTCATCGCAGTAAAATCAAGCCTGCGATCCTTCATTGAGTGAACATAGCGATCTACATCTGGCATCGCCCAACCCTTGCAAACACGGTAGAGATAACGCTTACCCTTGGAAGAAAGATGGGCATGAAAACGGGAACTTACTGGCTCTATTTTCCGGGGACTTATCCCCTGAGGCAGAGATACCCGAAGTGCCTGAAGTAAGGCATTCGGAGGGTGCTTCCATGCGGCATCAAAATGAAAAACCTGACCCACTGCATGGACACCTGCATCCGTTCTACCTGCCCCAATGGTACGAATAGGTCGTTCAAAAATGAGCGCCAGGCTTTGCTCTATCTTATTTTGAACAGATTCCTGATTTTTCTGTTTCTGCCAACCATTAAACTCGGTTCCATCGTAAGCACACAGACAACGCCATCTTCTGCTTCTATTTTCTGCCTTCATCCCTGCAAAAAATCACGAAGGATCAAGCAGGCAGCAGTGGCATCTACCCGACCCGACTTGTCGGCTCCCTTCGCCGCATATTTTTTACCCATTGATGCCCGTGCCGCTGCACTCGTCAATCTTTCATCCACTCGGTGCACAGGAAGGTTAAAACGAGTTTCTAATTGAATAATAAATGCATCCACTTCGCTGGTTCTTTTTCCCTCTTTACCATCCAAATGAACAGGATAACCAATCACAATTTCATCGATCGATCGTTGATAAACCTCTTCAGTCAAGGCATCCCAGCAACCGTCTAACGCAGCACCTGGGATAGAACCGACGGGCAATGAAATTAATAAATCATCTGCCCAGGACAGACCGATTCTCTTGGAACCATAATCAATCCCCAGGTAGTTGGGCATACTCTAGAGATTACGCTAGGTGAGGATTATCCTTACAGGCCTTTTGAGCCAAGACTTTTACCTGTTGTGCGTAATCTTTGTGGCACACCAGAGTGGCATCGGCTGACTGTACCACAATGAGATCTTTGACTCCGAGTAGAGAAATGGTGTGTCCGGGTTCAGCAAAAGAAAGATTTCCTGTGGCTTCCAAAGCGGAGCCCGTTCCTTTAAAAACATTTCCCGAATCATCCGCAGGATAATGCCTGGCAATCGCTGGCCACTCTCCCACATCATCCCAGTCGAAAGCAGATTGGAGCATAACCACATCTTCCGCTTTCTCCATTACCGCAAAATCGATTGATATTTTTTGGAGCGAGGGATAAACCTCTTCCATCGCCTGCTCAACCGATCCACTCTCTTGCCAGTTTGTCGATAACTCCCTTAACCCATCACTCAATTCGGGTGCGTGTAAGGTAATCGCATCTAAGATCACTTCTGGCCTCCAGACAAACATACCTGCATTCCAAAAGTAACCACCTTCTTTTAAATACTGCTCAGCATGTTGCAGGTCGGGTTTTTCAACAAAACGCTCCACCTGGTGAATCGGTAATTCAGTGGATCCTTTCACATGAGTACCCTGCTTGAGGTAGCCATAACCGGTGGATGGAAAACTAGGTTCAATTCCAATCGTCACCAAAAATTTGTTTTGTTCAGCTGCCTCAAAAGCCCCAGCAAGTACTTTCCTGAAACCTTCCCCATCCTCAATTACATGATCGGCAGGAAGCAGGGCAAAGGCAGCACCAGGATCGGTTCGTTCGACAAGGAGAGCAGCAAGACCAACGGCTGCCGCAGTATCTCTGCCCAGCGGTTCGCCTATCACCCTTTCTGGGAGCAAGTTCGGACAACTTTCTAAAACCGCATCTCTTTGCTCCACATGGGTGATGACAAAGACCCGCTCTGGAGGAACCAATCCGCTCAACCGTTCAACGGTTTGTGCAAGCATCGGTGAATCTCCCACAATCGGGAGTAAATGCTTAGGCTTTTTAAGACGGCTCTGCGGCCAAAACCTTTCGCCCCGGCCACCTGCCATGATTACAACATAACGATTTTTCATCTCTTTAACTACCCATGTATTGCACTCGTTTGAAAGCGAGACAATTCATCGATCAGAACAAATTTATTGTTTAAAATCGCTACTCTCCCGATTGAAGGAGTAGCCCACGTCTTCTCGCTGCACGAAGAGCAACGCAAAAAAGGGTGAGTCCTACTACAAAATATATCCCGTTCAAAGCCAAGGCTTTCCACAATAGGTGCGGTATCCATTCATCCTCAAGGATAAGTGCACGCATTCCTTCAAAGACATAAGTAGTGGAAAGAAATTTCGAAATGAGTTGCATCCAATTAGGTAGAGTTTCCAGTGGATAATAAATACATGAAAAGGGAGCGAGGAGGAAAGGCAGCATCCAGGTAAGGCTTTCCGCTCCCAGACCATATCTTAGAAGAATACCCGTTACTGCCTGAGAAATTGCCCAACCCGTAAACACAAGGTTTAAAAAGAATCCAAGTAAAGGAAGGCCTAGGTCAAAAATAGATATCCCAAAAAAAGGAATGGCCAGTAAGGCTGCAGGCACCATTCCAATTAGAGTACGGATCATGCTGACGGTCGCAAGAGATAGGATCAGTTCCCATGAGCGCAACGGACTGACAAATAAATTAGCAAGGTTGCGTGACCACATTTCCTCCAGAAATGACAAGGTATAGCTGATGTGAGATCGAAAAAGAGAATCCCATATTAAAACTGCGGAGATGAGAATCCCCCCTGTGGTTAGCTCGGGACTCGCCTGCGAGAAGTGAAGCGAGGTAAATCCCCAAATAATCATTTGCACAGTAGGCCAATAGGCTATTTCAAGCAACCTCGGCCAAGAGGAACGAAGCAAGAAGAAATACCGTAGCAAAAGAGCGGAAATTCGGTCATATGAAGATGTATTCATTCCCCCTCCCTCCCTTTGCTAAGTTCAAGAAAGACGTCCTCCAAGGAGTCCCTGCCGTAATGCTGCTTTAATTCCTCCGGACTACCCTGTTCAATCAGACGGCCACGGCTCATAATCATTATGTGATCACAAAGAAGCTCAACCTCCCTCATATCATGGCTGGCGAAAAGAATGGTTGATCCGGTGCGGTCACGGTAATCGGCCAACCTCGACCGGACCCAGTGAGAAACATCCGGTGACAGGCTAGCAGTCGGCTCATCAAGTAACAAAAATTCAGGGCAATTAATCAACGCCTTGGCCAAAGAAACTCGAGTCTTCTGCCCGGAAGAGAGGCGGCGGATCGGTTGGTTCATAAGTTCGACCAAACGAAAGTCATTGGCGAGATGTGCTATTTTTTCAGAAGCGTTTTTCACTCCGTAAAGACCCGCAAAAACTCTTAAGTTTTCACTTACTGTAAGTCGCTGAGGAAGGTCGACATAAGGAGAACAAAAGTTCATTCTATGTAAAACAGCGTGACGATTCTTAATAAAATCTTGCCCAAACAGTTGGATCGACCCTGCCGAAGGCTCAAGCAAGCCGAGAATCATGGAGAGGGTGGTTGTTTTCCCCGCACCATTACCGCCAAGCAACCCGACAATGCTTGACCGGGACAAAGAAAATGAGAGTTCACTAACCGCGGATACGGAACCAAACTTTTTACTCAAGTGGGAGACCTCCAACAGCGATTCAATCTGGGTCATCGGTCAATTTCTTTAGCGAAGTCTCAACCACTTGGGTTGCTTCTTCAATTGTACGCCCCTTAAAGAGGGTGTCGTAGTGCAACAATTGAGACTTGGCAGTGATGGAACTAAAGGGAAGGGGTACGACAAATTCATCCCAGGATTTTAATCGGAAAGCCCAACTGTAAGTAAAAGATAGAAGAGCCACCGTCGAACGACTTGATTTAGCCACCACTAAAGCTCCGGACTTCGCCACATATTTGGGACCCCGTGAACCATCCGGTGTTATGCCAACATCATTTCCCTCTTTGACCACACGGATCAGTTGCCTGGTGGCCTCAAAACCCCTTCGATTTCTAGACCCACGGATCGCCCTTATACCAATCCAGCCATAGAATATTTCCAACCAGGCACCGTCGTTACTCGCACTAATCAAGCCATAACATTTTCTTTTTTTTCGAAACCTGCGATGCCATTCTCCAGCAACAAACAGCCGATTATGCCAAAGGATGATTGTCAGTGGGCCTTTCCACTCTTGCATATCCAAACAACCATCCCCGGGCACATACTTTATACGAAGAGAAAGGGACCACATACGGTATAGAAGACCGAAGGGGAAAAGCAGAAACTTGATGCTTGCTGGCTTGCGGTGGGGAGTATTTTTTTCCCGAACCTCGGGGGATGTCATGGATATTAAAACTTTCCTTGGAATCCGAATTCAATCGCATGGGCGGGCACTTCATATTCGTGGAGATACCTATACCCCAAATCAATCGATATAAAGTCATTGGGCGTGTAAGACACCCCGAATCCAGTAGTGAGAAAAAAGAACGGGTCAATCCGGGTCCGGTTGTTCCCCCCACTAAAATAAGGAGCATAATCCTCAACTATGGAAGCCCCATATCCTAAACCAAGCGAGCCATATAGCCCAAATAAATGATTAAGACTATGGGTGTATCCAACCTCCAGAAAACCAGCAATAGAACGGGAGTCACTACCTGATCCGAAAGGCTTTTTTAACAATCCATTCCTTTCATAACTATCCCCATGGTGATCGTTTTCTCGATAAAGTAAACCGGCCCCGAATTTCCAATTACTGTACCGATAACCCCCAGAAACCATAACGGAAGCACCTGGATCGTATTCGCGATGCTTTTCTTTGTTCACTCCATTGTGAGATTTCCTTCCCTTAAATGGAATGGTAAAACCAGGACGGATAATCAGATATCCGCCCAAGTTCGAGACTACCGCCGAAGGACTCTTTTTCGGGGGTGGCGTTTGTACAGAATTGACTTTCGAAGGATTACGCTTTGGGGAGGTTACCGGTTGTGGTTTGGGTTCAGGTGCCGAACTGGACTGCCCAACATTAAACGCAAGTTGATTGGATTGCCTTTGGTAATTAGAGCGCGGAGGAGAAGGGCGAATGACCGGCTTCGGTTTGGGTTCCTGCTTGGACTCGAGTTGGGTTCTCTTGGGATAAGAAACTTTCTCATTTTTACCAAAGGGGGATTGATGCAGATCATTGCTTGATTTACCATAAAAGATCTGGTGGAATTTTTCCTGTAAACTGTGCAATCTTTCTGAATATTCGTTCATTTCCCCTTTTACCGAGCGAATGCGTTCTTGTTGATAATAGCTCTTGCTTTCAACATCCTGGAAATAATCTTGAACTCTCTTGGCTCCTAGACCGTCGGAAGTCTGGGCTGGCAGAAATGAACTTAAAAACAAGCTAGCAGAAGATACAAAGAAAACTAATTTTTTCACGGGCAAAATATCTTGTAACGCGGGAAATTGGTGTAAGCAATATTAATGATTTGCCAATTATCTGATTGGTAATTTTGCCTGTTTAGGAAGGTACCACCATAGCAAATGGAACAGGATAAAATAGATCCCATTAACCAACCACGCTCCATAAAATGCAGTTCGCAAACCACCCTCTCTGCGGTGGGCCCTTTGATGTCCCGCTAATTTTGCGGACCTAATTTCTTCCTCTGACAAAGGCAAGCGGGCGTCCCACAATTTAGGAGGTAATTGTTTTTCTCGGACAAAATCCGGGATAACCGGGGGAGCATCGGTGATAATTTCCCAGTAAGGTCGCTTAGTCATTCCCAAAAGGGGGCCTAATTTAATTTCTTTGTAAAAGGTTAACTGAATAAGAGTAGCCGTGAGAATCAATAATCCTTGAGAGACCAGCCACACTTTCGTTTTCAATTTCATAATCTTAGAAAATCCAATTATTTATCAATTTAACCGTCAGAGCAAAACGTAAGATTGAAGATTGTTAAAAATTTCAGTTCTGAGTTGCCAAGGACTTTATAATTTTAAGTGTTAGAACGAGGCGGGAAATGAGATCTTTTATCCTTAGTTTTATATTTTACTGGGTGACGACCACCCATTTTCTTTTGGGCTCTGTTCATGTGGTTAAGAAAAATGAAACCCTTAGCGGCATTGCCCAACGCTACGGCATCTCCGCATCGACTCTTCAAGCCTACAACGGAATACCTAACCCGAATCTTCTTTATGTTGGGAAGAAGCTAAAAATCCCATCGGGTTCGGTCAGGGAAATTACCTATGTAGTTTGCAAAGGCGATAGTCTTGGGCTGATTGCAAAGAGATTTGGTGTTTCGGCGAACGATCTTTCCTTGATCAACAAAATCACTCGACCGGACTTGATACGTGTGGGACAAAAACTCACCATTCCACTTACCGCGTCCCGCCGTCCAAGCAGGCCAAAATTGCTCGACTCGAGCACATTGAAAAAACTCGATGCCATTCCGCCGAAACTCAATCAATGGAAACGCATCATTATTCATCATTCGGCTACACCCATTGATGATGCATTAAACATGCACAAAGTTCATTTGGCGCGGGGAATGAAAAATGGCCTCGCATACCACTTCGTGATTTCCAACGGTTCCCGCAAAGCACAGGATGGAGAAATTTATCTGAGTAACCGATGGAAAGGTCAATTGGAAGGTGGGCATGTAAAAAAACAGTCCTGGAACCAAACCAGCATAGGGATTTGTCTGATTGGTAATTTTGAAATCCGCCCTCCCACTTCCAAACAATTGAGTGCATTGGAAGGACTTTGCGAATACTTAATGAAACGATGTCATATCGGAGTGAGTCAGGTTACCACACATACCCTGTTTCACCCCAAACACACCGTTTGCCCAGGCAAGCATTTTTCACTCGGCGGTTTGCGCCGGAGGCTGGTGGATTAAACAGAAGGAAAAACCATAACCCTACTCTTTTATCTCAGAGATTGTAAGAACTCTTGATCGCGGGCGAGCAAAACCTTGCCCATCCTCGGTTCGGAATTCCTCACTAAGGCATCCTTAAAATTCTCAAGATTGTATATTTGATCTATGGAATGCTTTAACTCAGTCATCGCCAATGGATGAAGAACCTCTTCGGATGCGTTACGTAAACCCGCCATGCTTTGTTTACGCCTCCAACGGTCGAGCCAAAATCCAACCATTCTTACATCATCAAAGATTAGATTGCGTGTAGGAAAACGAACGGGCTCTGCATCCATCGCACCGAAGGTCACATGCACGCCACCGGCACAAAGACACTTCGCCAGTCGTATGGCACTCCGTCCTCCCACAGAATTGAGTGCCAACTTCGCTCCATTACCCATGTTATATTCCTGCATTTTTTGGGGAACTTCATCATTATCCAGCCAAACTTCATCTGATCCTAAGGCCTTTAAATAATTTACACTTGCACGATTTCTGACCAAGCTGACGCAACGGATTCCCATCTTTTGGGCAAATTGGATCACCGATTGACCGACTGCAGAATTCCCCGCATTTTGCACAACCACATCGCCAGCATTAAGATACTCAAAATCATTGAGCAACCGCCAGGCCGTTAATGGATTGAGTAAGCAAACCGCCAGTTGTTCCAGAGGCACTAAGGCAGGAAAGAGAATAAGGTGATCCGTGTTAATTACTTGATATTCCTGCCAAACGCCCTTGGACCCATTCAGAGCCACCGGTCGTCCGATCACCTTGGAATCCACCCCTGCACCAACTTCAACCACAGTACCCACGCCTTCCCTGCCAGCAATGGCTGGAGGCTTCCGTGGATTCCCATACGAACCCTGAATCAGTCCTAAATCGGATGGATGAATCGGGCATGCTTGCATCTCCACAAGCACTTCGCCCGGCCCAGGTTCAGGGAGAGGAAGTTCGACTAATCTCAATACATCTAATGGAGCCCCATACTCTTGGTACTCCAGGGCTTTCTGAATGCTAGGCAGGTCTTTTTTCATCGGGGTTAGAGGCTATACAGCGGACCTAAGAGGTGCGATGCGAAAAGAGACAACTAATGAACGATTTGCAATCCAGGATCCCTTGGATGGATTGCATCTAAAGAAGGATGAATTGCCGAGCATCCAGAAACATTAAGGTACTGAAGGCTAGAAATTTTTTTTAATTCAGTAAGACCTGTATCTCCCAATTGGGTGAGACCTGCATTTAGAATTTTTAATTTTCTCAACTTGGATAACGCCTTCATTCCCTTATCTCCAATTTCACAGGCACGGATATTTAGCTCGATCAGGTTTTCGAATTTGGAAATAAAGTCACAAGCCTCATCGGAAATTGATGTGTCACGCAAATCAAGTTTTACAATCTGAGCTCCAAGGGGAGAAAGTTTCCCAATTTCATCATCCCCCACCTGGTCGTGCTGCGTAACCACTCGCACTTCCAGTAGAGGACTTTTTTTCCCTATTGGGCGGATAAGTAGGCCCGTTTCTTTACCCGTTTGAACAAGGATCGATTCTTCAATCTCCTCAACTCCCTGGGCGAGGGCTTGATAGAAAACGATAAACTCAGGAATCCTTTGTTTTAGATGAGCATCTTTTCTCGTTAATTGACTCACTCCATCCGTTGCACCAACCCACGACCCAAAGTCCGCTCCCTGCCCTATCCATTTGCGGATCAAATCTTGTTGTTCTGCCGTGAGTAGATTTCCCTTAGGAGGCATACGGTCATCGTCATCACTCGGTAAAATCACCCGGTTATAGACTGGACTTTTACTTGGGTGATTAGGAACCAGAATAGGTCCCTCGTCCGAACCAAACATCCAATGTGCGACCCCATCCAGACGTAGTCCAGCCTTAGGTTTGATTAATCGGCCATTTTTTTCCTCAGGAGCCTGATGACATTCAAAACAATATTCTTCAAAAAACGGAAGGATTTCTTTTTCAAAATCGACGGTTCCAATGACCACTTGGAAACCACTCAAAAGCAGAAAAATGAGAATAAAGAAATGATGCAACATATAGAATATAGAAGTTTCTGCAAAAATTGGGCGAGCTGACCATCGAAATTATTGATTTCTGAAGAAATTTTTTGTGAAGGAATTCCAGATAAAACAGATCGGTGGTTAAACACCGAAGGCAGTTGCTCTAATTAGTTGCCTTAATTAAAGAGTAGACTTTGGAGAAAATGTCGCAGTCCCGTATACTTTTATCAAACCCTTCTTACCTGCACCAAGTTGGAAACATCAAATAATTGGGATGCATACACACTGGCTCTTTTAGCTGGTCTAATCTACGCACTGGGTGCCATTGCTGGCAAAAAAGCACTCGAGCTCGGATGCGGTCAAGTTCGTGCGGTTATTCTTTCGAACTTAATTCTATCCTTTTGTTTTATTCCGCATCTTTTTTTGTCGCCGGGATGGCCAAGTCTTTCTGAGTTAGGTACTGGTGCATTCTTGGGTTCGATATTTCTACTCGCTCAAGCCCTGCTCTTTCGAGCCTTACGAGCAGGGGATGCCTCCATGGTCTCGCCCTTGATGGGCATTAAATCGATTCTCGTCGGCTTTTTTTTGGTGATTCTAGGTTTCTCCAACTCCCCTATTCCCCCTTCCACCTGGCTGGCGGCTGGCCTAACTGCATTGGCTGTAGCTCTCATTGGTTGGCCGGCCCGACACCAAGGCAGCAAAAGTGGCAGAGGCATTGTGCTAGCAATTGCTTCCGCCGCTTCTTTCAGTTTGCTCGATTCCATGGTTCCACACTTTAGCCACCAAACGGACCCCACCCGTATGCTTTTTTGCATTTTTGGAACCTTGGGTCTCCTGACACTTTTTTTATTACCATGGAAAGAGGAATCCATTTTTTGCAGGAAAAAAACTGAAGATCGATGGGTTTGGATCAGCGGCATCCTTATTGCCATTCAAGCCGTCCTCATGTCTACAGCCATAGCCTGCTATCGAGTGCCCACAGAGGTAAATGTAGTTTATTCAAGCCGTGGTTTATGGACCATTCTTCTGATCGCATGGCTAGGCAATCGGTTTGGTCTAATCGAGGGAGACCTCAGTCCTTGGGTCAAGGCTCGCAGGTTGGTTGGGTCGATTCTCCTCGGCATTTGTATTTTATTGATTGCCTAAGTTTAGCAGGAAGATTTCTGGTCTTCGCGTATTGCATCAGACAAAATCTCCAAAATCAAGGGGTGCTGGCCGAGCTGATCAGTCCGGTACAACCTCATTCCTTTATCAATAAACGGCTGACAAATCTGGGCCAAATCTCCATCCGGTCCGGCATGTCGGCCTGGAAGCAGAAAGAATTGTGAAACGACCACCTCGCTTATCCCCTGATCAAACCAATCCGACAACAAGTCCGAAAGTAAGGGATTATTAAAATCGTATTCAGAGCCCGGCCGTCTCTCCATAGAACAGGTCGAAAAGCCACCAATTTCTCCATCCAAAATCCGCTCCATTGTCCGACCAACTTCTTCCCTGACCTCGTTCACTTCAAGCAATGGAGTTCCATGGTCAACCATCGCCACAAAAGGTTTTTTAAAATGAACACTTTTAATTTTCTCCCGGCATAAATCAGCCATAGATTGGGCAACTCGATTGTCTCCTTCCTTCCACAAAGGATTCAAAATTCGAAACTTACGACATTCCGGGTTTTCATCTTCCCACTGCTTTAAATGAACAGGCAGCCAATCGGTAATGGCCATACTTGGTCCTAGAAAAAAGGGTAAGGCCCTAATTTCTTCCACCTTCTGACATTCATCAGAAGTTAAAAATTTCTGCATCGAATTAGCTGGCTCATCCTCCAAAGCCTTAGGATCCACTTTGTGGGAATGCATCAGACCAAAAGGGCGAATTTGATGACCAGTCAAAACGCTCAATTCATGAGCAACTTGGCGCATTTGAATGATTGATCCTGGGCGAAGCGATCCATTATCGATTAAAAAATATTCCATCTTTATTCCCTTTTCCATTTGACGAACATAAGATCGCGCGCAAGGAAATAGTTAACATAGAGAGGATGATGGGTCCTTTCTTAAACATTCAAAAGCGGGAATTATAAACATGAATAATAAAGTGTGGTTATTGGCTATGGCACTCGTGTCATATGGTTTTGTTGGTTGTTCCAAGAAACAGGCTTTGTCTCCTGGGGATACGGCGTTGCTCAAGAGTGGAGAGCGTGGAAACTTTGTAAACATAGGATCTCAGAATGGGGAAAGTGATGAACTTCTTTCACCAGTGGGTGCTACGATCACAGGCCTTGCCGGTGATGGTCTTGCTCCGCAAGATCCATTTTGGGGAGATAACTTGGCTGATGGGGAACGTCCATTTGAGCCTATCTTTTTTGGGTTCGATCAATACAACATCAACTCAGATGAACGAGCCAAACTTCAGGATGTAGCCACCTACCTGGAATCCAACATCGATGCCCGTATCTTAGTGGAAGGTTATTGTGACTGGAAAGGCACCCCTGCTTACAACAAATCTTTAGGAGACCGCCGGGCATCAAGTGTAAAGCAATATCTTGTCGATTTAGGAGCAGACCCCGATCGGGTTGATGTCCTTTCAATGGGCGATGAATTCGCCACGCCCAACGCCGACTCATCCACCTCAGCAATGGAGCGGAAAGCACACTTCGTGGTGCTGGGTGGTTCCTGATCAATGTTTTTTCCCTCAGGCCTTTCTGGCCTGATTCTTCTTTCTTTTTGGGTCATGGGTTGCTCCCGTACCGCCACTCCAAAAAGTGAATTATCAAGGTCCCCTGAAACAGATACGGTCAATGGATTATTGATTGACCGCGGTGAAGAACAAAACTTTGTATCTCCTGTTGGAGAGCCATTAAGCGGTTTGCTGGGCACACCAGACCTTCTACTTCCCCGTGACCCAGATCATGAAAAATTCATGGATCCGGCAAATTCCATTCGTCCTTTTGAGGCCGTTTACTTTGCCTTCGATCAGTTTAATCTTCCTCCCGAAGAACGGCCGAAAGTAATCGAGATTGCTGAATTTCTCACCGAAAACAGGGAGGCTCGTCTATTGATTGAGGGATACTGCGATTGGAAAGGTACTTCGGGATACAATAAGGCCCTTGGTGAAAGGCGAGCCAATTCCGTCAAGCAGTACTTGGTGGAGCTCGGTGCGGACCCGCGCCGAATCGACACCCTCTCGATTGGAGACGAAACTTCAATTCCTCAAGCTCTGGCCGATCAGGCTAGCCTAGACAGGAGGGCCGAATTCGTCCTTTCCAAAGGAGATTAGTTAATCCTCCTCGGCAAGTCTTAGGAAAAACGCTTCAAACGCATCGATGGCTTTACCCATTATCTCGAGGTTAAAGCTTTCATCAGGAGCGTGAAGGTTATCCTCATTGGTAAATAAACCAAGCATGAGGGAGTCAAGTCCCACGACTTCCTTGAGGTCCCGAATAATAGGAATGCTTCCGCCCTCTCGCAGATAAAGAGGACGGGACCCGAAAGATCGCTCGATGCAATTTTCAGCCAAAGAAAATGCTTTTTCCATAAGGGGGTTGCTCCCCGAAATTGCTCCGGGTTTGCCTGGGGGAAGAATTACATATGGATCGCCTCCACCTTTGGCTTCAACCTCCACCCGAACGGCTGGCGGAAATGCAGTCTGTAATGCTTTTTTGACTTTATCCGCAATATCCTCGGCAGATTGATCAGGTACTAAACGACAGGTAATCTTGGCAAAGGCCTCTGCTGGGATCACTGTTTTCGAACCCTCACCCTGATAACCTCCGCCCAGACCATTGAATTCTAGGGTTGGGCAAAACCGAATCGCTTCCAAAGGAGAGTAACCCGGAGGAGGGAAAAAACCGGGTGCACCCAAAAACTCTCCGTACGCTGATTCGGTAATCGGTAGCTTACTCAGTTCTTGGCGTTCCCATTTCTGGGGATCTTGTACCGCATCATAAAACCCAGGCACAGTAACCCTGCCCTGATCATCGTGCAGGGTGGCACAAGCATGAGCCAAAGCCTGTAAGGGATTGAGTAACGCACCTCCATGCACTCCCGAGTGTAAATCCTGCTTTGGACCATAGACCTTGACCTCCAATGCGACCAATCCGCGTAACCCTGTGGTCACCGCCAATTGCTCAGGCCCCGGACTTCCCGTATCTGATACGAGTAAAAAATCGCCCTTTAGCCTATCTTTTCCCTGTTCTAAAAACTTGCGGAAACTGGGACTGCCGATTTCCTCCTCACCCTCGATAAGGTAGGTAATACGCAAGGGAAGATTGGGGTTTTTCTTCAGGGCTCGTGCGAGAGCAGCCATATGAACGATTTGCGGACCCTTATTATCTGCTGCTCCTCTCCCATAAAGCCTACCATTTCTTTCCTCCGCCTCAAAGGGCTTACTTGTCCAAAGATCGACCGGATCGGGGGGTTGTACATCATAATGCCCATAAATAACCACACCTGGCCAAGAGGGGTCTCCTCGGGTGGCCACAATGATTGGGTGAATGGGAGTTTCCACTAGATCCACAGAAAAACCGAGGTCTTTTAACTGAGTGCACGCAAAATCACGGGCTCCTGCGACTCCCAAAGAAAAAGAGGAATCGGCAGAGACGCTGGGATAGGCCACATAATCTTTAAGTGCCTGTATGGGATCATTGAATAAAATGCTCATGGGTTGGGTCTTTCTCCACGTGCCAGCTTTGCTTGACGATAAAGGCCAAGAGCATGGTTCATTTTTTCGTTTAAAAATTCAATACGGTTTCCGGGGTTTGGATGGGTCGATAAAAACTGAGGCATTCGTTTGCCCTTGTTTTTGGCCTCCATTTTTCGCCAGAAGCTGACCGCTCCCCTCGGATCGTACCCTGCCATGGCCGCATAGTAGAGTCCTCGATGATCCGCCTCGAGTTCATTTTCACGGCTAAAAGGCAAAGCCAGCCCCACGGTAGAACCCAACCCGTAGGCCGCCCGTCCCAGCATGCGATCAGATGAGCTTTGGTTGCGAAGGGCCACGTCGAGGATAACTCCACCCACTCCCAGCCCAATGGCTTGGCTCATCCGCTTATTGCTATGCCTCAAGGCGACATGGGCTATTTCGTGACCCATTACCGCAGCAATCTCATCCTCATTTCCGGCCGCCAGATCGATCAGCCCGCTATTTACACCAACCTTTCCGCCAGGCATGGCAAAAGCATTGGCCTCGCCTTTTTGAAAAACCACAAATTCCCACTCCGTTCCTGGCAGGTCAATTTGAGCTACCCCGGCAATCCGCTTGCCGATCTCCTTAATCATATCCTGTTGAGATCGATTGCTGGAGATGGTCTCTTTTTGCTTCATCCTGGCGAACTCTTTTTTCGACCGGTTGGCCAGGTGTTCATCGGAAAGCATCGCCTGCCCGCAACCAAAGAGCAAAACGGTGGATGCGATTCCTCCAAGTAAGGATAAACGAATTTTTCGAAGCACAGGGATCATCCTTTACCCATCGATATCAGGAGCTTGAAAAGAGACAAGACCGGATCAATGTTTGAAGTGCCGGTTCTGAGTGAAGACCATGGCGAGGTTTCTCTCATTGGCTGCCGCAATCACCTCATCATCGCGTACACTTCCACCTGGCTGGATTGCCGCAGTCGCTCCGGCATCTGCTGCGGCAATCAAGCCATCAGCAAAAGGAAAAAATGCATCCGAAGCGATGGTGGAACCGGTGAGGGATAATTTCGCTTCCCCTGCCTTCCACACGGCAATTCGTGAACTATCCACCCGCGACATCTGGCCCGCGCCCACGCCCAGTGTTCTTTCATCGCCAGAATACACAATTGCATTGCTTTTCACATGGCGAACCACCCGCCAGCCAAAGAGCATCGATCGCCACTCCTCTTCGGTCGGCTGACGCTGGGTTACCACCTCAAAAGCCTTGGGGTTGATCTTTTTCTGGTCGCGATCTTGGGCAAGATATCCACCCGGCACGGAACGAATTTCCTGAAGGGTCTCCGCCCCAAATCCGGCACTGGATACCAGCAGTCTTAAGTTTTTCTTTTTGGCAAACACCTCCCTCGCTTCGTCGGTAAATCCAGGAGCAATGATGACTTCGCAAAAGATTTCACTGATCTTGTTGGCCAGACCATGGTCCAAGGTATTATTGACCACAATAATCCCGCCAAAAGGTGCCTGCCGGTCGGTGGCGTAAGCATGCTCCCAAGCCGTTTCTAAATCATCTGCACTGGCGGCTCCGCATGGATTGGTGTGCTTGAGAATGGCCACGGTGGGCCGTTCAAACTCACCGATCAAATAAGCAGCAGCCGAAACATCGAGGATATTGTTGTAGGAAAGCTCCTTGCCCTGAAGCTGCTCAAAATGATCGAGAAAATCTCCATAGAGTGCGGCCTGCTGGTGGGGGTTTTCACCGTAGCGTAGACTCATTGCTTTCTTAGCCTGAATGCCCATCTCAGAAGGAAATCCAGAAATCGCATCCAAATCCGGCACATCATTGGACTGGCTCTCTAGGTAGGTACTGATCGCCAAATCGTAGGAGGCAGTGCGGGCAAAGACTTTTTGAGCCAGCTCCCGCCGGAGATCGGCTCCGCTGTGAGGAGAATCCATAGATGCGAGCACCCGGTCATAATCTGCAGGGTCGCACACCACGGTCACATCGCGATGGTTTTTCGCCGCACTGCGAAGCATCGAAGGCCCGCCAATATCGATCTGCTCAATCGCTTCCTCAAAGGTCACTCCATCTCGGGCAACGGTTTCCTCAAATGGGTAGAGGTTGACCACTACCAAATCGATCATATCGATCCCATGTTTATCTGCCGCTTCTCGGTGTTGTGAGTTATTTCGCAGACAAAGCAGCCCTCCGTGTACTTTGGGGTGGAGGGTTTTCACCCGACCATCCATCATTTCGGGAAATCCGGTATGCTCACTGACATCCGTGACCGGCACACTCTCCTCTCTTAACAAACGGGCTGTTCCACCAGTGGACAGCAGGGTGAAACCATGTTGATCGACTAAAGCCTTGGCAAACGGAACAATGCCGGTTTTGTCACTCACAGAAAGCAATGCAAATTTGGACATCCGAAAACTTAGTGCAAGCCGATGCGTTTCGGGCAAGAACTTTCCGCCAAATGTGGACAACTCTTCTACCGAAATCGAAAAGAATTGGTCTTTGACAGCTCTCCTGCTAAAAATTGACTCTTAAAACGTGCAAGAAAACAGCAATGAACTCCATGGTCTGCAGGCCAAACTCGATAAACTCGTCCACCACAAGGAAAAGTCAACCATTCAAGGTGCACATCTACACGCTTTTATTTATTTTATTACCATTCAAAACCTCACCGAGTGCACCGTAACTTTGCTTGGACGCAAGTGGATCCTCGTCAATGAGGACGGTACGACCACGGTGGTGGAAGGCGATAAAATTGTTGGAGAATGCCCTGTACTTGAACCTGGTGGTTCCTTCTCATACAATAGTTACCATGTGACCCACCTTTCTGCCGAAGCCCGTGGGTCGTTTCATGGGATCGATGAAATTGGCAATAAGGTCCATGTTCGGCTGAAACCCTTTCGCATGGAAGTACCCATTGACTCCTCCCCCCCTCCGTCCAACTCGTGAGAATTACCGATCTTAATCCCCATGGTGGAATCGGGGCCAACTGCACTTACTGCAAAATAGGGCCTTTTCATTTTGCGGTGGATTCGGGGCTGCATCCAAAGTACGCAGGGAATGAGTCCCTTCCCCGTCACGATCTCATCCCCAACGGGAAGCTCGATTTTATATTGCTCACCCATTGCCACCTTGACCATTTGGGAAGCCTTCCCCTGCTTGCCAAACTTCATCCCCAAGCACCCTTATTCCTGAGTTACCCCAGTTCAATACTTATCCGGAGAATGCTTTCCAATTCCCTTGCGGTGATGAAGAGACAGCGTAGCGAGCTCAACCTTCCCGAACTCCCCCTCTACGGGCGTTCCGATTTAACCAACCTCTACGACCGGATGGAAGTTCTCCCGCTTGGAGAACCCCTGATTTTTGAAAAACAAGGCAAAGAAATCGAAATCACCGCCTATCATGCTGGTCATGTCGCCGGAGCCGTTTCTTTCGATCTATTTTACGAAGGCAAGCATACCTTTTTTACAGGTGATGTACTTTTTAATGATTTACGTACCCTGGATGGTGCCCAACTTCCATCAAAACCTGTGGACACCCTAGTGATGGAAACCACTCGAGGCCTATCGGAAAGACCCGCGGGGAAGCAAAGAGAGGCTGAAATCGTTCGGCTGCTTCAGGATATCCGTAAATGCCTCAACCGAGGTGGTTCTGCCCTGATTCCTGTCTTCGCACTTGGACGAATGCAGGAAATGCTGGTGGTTCTGGACGAGGCTCGTAAAAACAAGGCCCTTCCGACCACCCCGGTTTTTTGTTCGGGTCTGGGTATGGACCTGGTCAACCACATGCACCAGATCTCTCGAAATTTTAACCGGATCCATTTTTCGCGGAAGGTTTTGCGCAGTCTGGGTGCCCAACCCCTTCCTCGCAAAATCCAACCAGGGGAACCCTTGCCTATGCAGGGTATCTATTTGGTAAGTAGTGGGATGATGGTTGAAAACACCCCCTCTTACATGCTTGCATCCTCGATGCTCGGAGATGATCGAAATGGGGTTTTCTTTGTCGGGTATTGCGACCCCAACACTCCGGGGGGCCAATTGCTTACCCTTACTCAGGGAGACCCCTTTGTATTTGAAGCGGTCGATATCCAGACCCAGATTCGTTCCACCCTCCGGCAATACGATTTGAGTGGACATGCTGACCGCGATGAATTGCTCGCCTACGCCCGCTCGGTCAGCCCCCGAAGAATTGTCCTTCACCACGGCGATCCGGATTCCCGTGCTTGGTTTGGCCAACAGCTTGAAGCGTGCAACCTTCCCGTGCTCGACCCCGAGCCCTTAATCGAGTATAAAGTGTGAAATGAA